>Ga0207997_1001041_pt1 | contig 14413 bp, 17 predicted proteins | sample AntAceMetag02UKN_FD_184777 | JGI IMG/M metagenome (GOLD analysis project Ga0207997, IMG submission 184777) | Saline lake microbial communities from Ace Lake, Antarctica - Antarctic Ace Lake Metagenome 02UKN (SPAdes) (version 2) | ecosystem: Environmental > Aquatic > Non-marine Saline and...
ATGAGTTGGTGAGTTTATATAATCAATTTTATTTAAGACACGATAGCGCATCTTGTGGAGCTTGTGTTGGTAGAATTTTCAAGAGTTTCAAGACAATTTGTAAAGGAAGATATTAAAAATCATTTTGAAAATGAAAAATTTAATAAAAAATTATATATATAAATATGGTGAGAATTAGTATAGGAGAAAAATCTTACAATATAGCGAGTAAGTTTGATGAACTAAACATTAAAACATATCAAAATCTTAGTTTAATAGATGCAGATGATGAACGAAAGAAGATGGTTGGTCATTTACAAGTACTGACTGGGTTAGATTATAAGACTATTGAAAAAATTGAGATTAGTCAATTGATTATGTTAATGGATAAGTTCAAGTTTTTTGATACACCAGAACAGGAATTGGTTGAAGCTGTTGAAATTGATGGTGATATTTATGTTTTTGATAAGAACTTACAAGATATGAGGTTTGATATGTTTGTAGATTTAGAAGAAATGACTAAGGATAAAGATTTAATTATTGAAAATCTACATTTAATTATGGCGATACTTTACAGACCAGCAATTGTAAAAAAGATTAAAAGAAAATTAGCACCTGAACCATATGATAGTGAAACTGTAATGGAAAGAGCAGAATTTTTCAAAGAATATATGATGATGGACAAGATACTTGGTGCGTTGTTTTTTTTTACGATTTTAAGTCTGAATTATACCAAAGATTTAGAGGGCTCTTTCAAACATCTGACGAGCCAATTAAAGAAGAAGACGATTATATTGAATCAAAAACCGAAGGCTTCTATAGAAAATGGGGCTGGCATTTAATTATATTTAATTTAGTAGATGGTGATTTAACAAAGTCAGAAATAATTGAGAATAAAAAATTGTTAGTTGTGTTGAACTGGCTTAGTTTAATAAAAGAGAAACAGATGTATGAACCTAAAGAAAATAAGTAAGAAAAACTTTAAAGTTTTAATGAGTGATAAGTTAGATAAATTTAATGATTTAGATAATTATATAATAAATACGTTTAATTTGTCAACTAAGGTTATAGTTAATAAAAATAAATTTAAAAAATAATGGCTGATGATATAAAATTGAAAGTAGAAGTTGATGTTGATAGTTCCGAATTAAAGAATGTGAACAAGAACTTAACTGACACTGGTAAAAAAGTTGAAGATGTAGGAACAGCAGCTAAGAAATCTAAGACAGGATTAAAATCTATGGCTGTTGGATTTAAAGGTATTGGTACAGCGTTAAAGGCCGCAGGTATAGGAATAGTATTAAGTGTATTAGCTGCATTATTTAGTTTAATGAAGGAGAACCAAGCAGTTATGGACTTCATGAATAAGGCTACCAAGACATTGGCTATTCTATTTAATAATTTAACTTCATCACTTGAACCTGTAGGTGAAGCAATTAGTGCAGCATTTGAAAATCCAGGACAAGCAGTTAAAGATTTATGGGAGTTGATAAAAACTAATTTCATAAATAGAATAACTGCTATACCAGATTTATTTACAGGTATTTTTGAAACGATAACATCTACATTTAGTTGGTTGGGTAATAAAATTAAATTAATAGTATCAGATATACCTATAATAGGGAAAGGTATAGACACTGAAGCAGCAGAGAAAGGTGTTGAGGACGCATTACAAGGGATGGCAGATGGTGCTGAAAAAACAGGTGAAAGTTTCTTACAAATGGCTACTGGTATAGACGATCTACCTGGAAAACTTATAGGGATAGGAAAGGCAGCAGTAGAAGGTTTCGATGCTGCTACGAAAGCCGCAGATGACTTTATTGAAAAAGAAAATGAATTGAAATTAGCAACTGCAGAGTTTAATAAAACCATTGCTGAAAATAGATTAGAATTGCAGAATTTAAAATTAGTTAGAGATGATGAAACTGCTTCTATGGAGGATAGAATAAAAGCAGCAGCAGAAATAACAAAGATAGTTGAAGATGAAAGTGAGGCTGCTATAAAACTACAGCAACAGAAGATAGATTTAATGAAGGCTGATTTAGCTTTAACCAACACTACAATTGATGATAAAATAGCAATATCGAATGCTGAGGCTGAGTTGAGTAATATACAAGCAGCAGCGGCTACAAGATTACGTGAGAACTTATTGAAGACAAATGCCTTATCAAAGAAATTAGAAAAGGAAAAAGATGAAGATGAAGTAGTAGAAGGACCAACTCCAGAAGAAGAGGCAGAGATTAAAAGGATGGTTGACTTCAGGAAACGAAAGAAAGAACTTGAAGACGAATGGGCGTTAGAAGACGCTGAGACTGATGAAGAATATCAAGAAGAATTATTAAAACAAGAAGAAGATAGATATAACGCTGTTATAGATAATGATAAGCTAACAAAAGAAGAGTTAGAATTTGCGTTAAAAGAACATGTTAAAAATAAAGAAAATATTGAAAAAGATTATGTAAAGTCCAAAAAATCATTAGCTAAGACAGAAATGCAAATTGAGCGTGAAAAATTTGGACAAACTGCTAACATAATGTCACAAGCGGCATCTTTAATGAAAGAAGGTTCAATAGCGCAGAAGGCATTAGCTACTGGTTCAGCTATTATAAATACATATTTATCAGCAACTGCGGCAATTGCACCACCACCGTTAGGTTATGGTCCAACACCGTTAGGTTATGCAGCAATGGCTGTATCTATTGGAGCAGGTTTAGTTCAAGTAGCTAAAATTAATCAAGTTCAATTCGCAGATGGTGGTATATTAGATGGTCCAAGTCATTTGAACGGTGGTATATCAACTCCATTTGGTGAACTTGAAGGTGGTGAAGGTGTTATAAACGCATCAAGTATGAGTAATGCATCATTAAGAAACTTAGCATCAGCAGCTAACACAGCAGGTGGTGGTAAAGATTTTAGTTCAGGTGATGGTTCTATTAAATTAGACGGTGGTTCTATATCAGCAATTGTAGGTGGTATAAATAATAAGAAAGTTTATTTAACCGAGACAGATATGACTGAAACACAAGAACAAGTAGCTGTAATGGAGGAGGAGGCAACTATATAATGATAGAAGTAGATATTAAAATAACATTAAGTAAAATTTTAGCATTTTTAGTGCTGATAATTGGTAGCGTATATTCTTTTATATTTAATGATCCTGCTGTAATGATGAGTTCATTCGCAGCATCAAGTTCGATAATTGCAGTAAAAACTTATACCGCAAGTAGAACAAAACAAAAGAAAATTGAGCATCCAGAAATATAAAATAAATAATAATTATGAAAAAATTAGAAGATTTAAAAGAAGTGGAATTGATTATAAACCAAGAAGAAGATATGGTTACTGCTATGGGTTTTGTAGAGTTTCCAGCTACGGAAGTTAATTTAGTATATTTTAATGATGAAAAATCTAATTATACATTTGGAGTTGAAGATAAAGAACAAGGAATAATAGTTAGTCCAGCATTGATAGCTGAGAAAAGAATTTATAGATATGATCCAAGAACCAATGAAGAATATACTGTTTATTTTTCAGCAGAAACTATTGGTGAATTATCACAAAGTTTTTTAATTAGTAATAATTTTAAAAACACTACTGAACAACACGAAGAACAAGTTAATGATATAGATTTAATTTACTCTTGGATAGTACAAAATGATCAAGACCAAATTATGACCAAATATGGTTTCAAAGATATAGCAATTGGTTCTTGGATAGTAGCTTACAAGATTAACAATGAAGATATTAAAGCGAAAATAAAATCAGGAGAAATAGGTGGTATATCTATTGAAGCATTTTTAAGTGAAAAATATGATAAACATTCATCACCTGACGAAGACAAAATCCAACAGATTAAGGATTTACTTAATGGTATAGAAAAATAAGCAATTTAGAGTCTTTTTATATATACGATTAAGAAAAAATAAACTTAAATATAGATGAGCGAATTTAGCACAGTTTTAGAAAAAATTAGAACCATATTAGGTATGGAGACAATTAACGAAATTGAAGAAGTAGAGGTAGCCCTTGAAACTGAAGTTGTACCAGAAGTTGTTGAACCAACTGAGGTAACATTAGCTGAAGCTACATTAGAAGATGGAACTATCATATATTATGATGGTACTTTAGCGGTTGATACTGCTATATTTACTGATGAAGCATTAGTAACACCTATTGCTGACGAAACTTATATACTTACTAATGGTGACACTTTTAAAGTTGAAGCTGGAATAGTTGTAGAATATACACCTATTGTTGCTGAGGATACAGAAGAAGTAAAACCAGAAGTAGAGGTAGAAGAAGAGTTAGAAGTAGTTGATTTTGAAGCGAAGTATAATGACCTTATGGTTATTGTTACAGAATTGAAATCAAAATTAGAGAACTTTTCAAGTCAAAAAATCGCATTGAAAAGTGAAATTGAAAAACTATCAACCCAACCTGAGGTTGAAAGCATTTCCCAAGAACCACAAGACAAAAGAGAATTATCACAAATTGAAAAAAGGATGAACACTCTTGAAGCTATTAGGAATTTGAGAAAATAAAAAAATAATTAAAATAAAATGAGTAAAAAATATGATTTTTCTTTTGACGTAAGCACATTGAGTGACTATACAAACGAGAATACAGGCTTAGTAGCCGAAGCGTTATATTCAGCTCCAACAATAAACTCAGGAATTGAAATTCTTGTTGGACAAAAAGGTGATATTAAACTTAACACACTTGAACACGAACTTTATTTACAATCAGCAGCTTGTGGTTGGACCGTTTCTGGTGAAACTGTTTTAGAACAAGTATCAGTGAGCGTATGTTCAGTTGATTACAAAGAAGCTTTATGTCCTAAGACATTGGAGCCTAAATGGTATGGTCAATTGATGAGTAAAGGTTCAAATCCTGAAGACTTTCCATTTTCAAAGTTTATCGTAGATAATAAAATGGGTGTTCTTAAAACTGAAGTAGACAAAATGTTTTGGACTGCTGATTCAACAAATGGAACAGGTAATGCTGCATTATGTGATGGTATAGGTTCATTCTTATCAGGCGCAACTGGTGATGTTTATGTAGCTGCTGCAAGTGGTACTTCAACTGCTTCAACTATCAATGCTAAAGTTCAAGCTTTAATTGATGGTGTAGATGAAAGAGCTTACACAACTGGTGACTTAACTCTTTATATGAGTGTTGCTAACTTTAAACTTTATGTTCAGTATTTAATCAGTGCTAATCTTTACAACTATGCTAATAACGTAGCTGGTAAAACATTAGAACTAACTATTCCTGGACACGACATCAAAGTATTAGGTGTTGGTGGATTAAGAGGAACTACATTTATGTATCTTACACCTGCAAGTAACCTTGTATTTGTAACTGATTCATTAACTGATGGTAATTTAGATATGTGGTATTCAAAAGATAACCAAGAAATTAGAATGGTTGGTTCATTCAAATTTGGTGTTGGTGTATACTTTAATGACCTTATGGTTCATAACAACGAGAATCTGTAATAACAAGTTCAATAATAACTACTCTTAATTGAGTAGTTATTTTCAAAAAATAATAAAAATTAAAATGGGATGTATAAGTATCGCTGGATATAGTAAAGGATGTGATAGCTCTTATGGAGGTATCAAGAAAGTAGCTATATATGAAAAAGCAGCATTTGACTGGACAGGAATGACCGTGACTAATGGAACCGTATCTGCGGTAACACTTTATGATGGTTTTACTGGATTCACATATGATTTTTTGAAAGATAATTCAAATTGGACAGAAGCTATTGTAGGTGATGGAATTTTAACAACTATCAACTGGACACCAATCATAACTCTTATGTTTAGACGTATGAGTGTTGAACTTAGAAATGAGATAATGGAATTGTCCAAAGGTGATTTAGTAGTTTTAATAAAAGACTATAACGACAATACTTGGTTCATAGGAACTGATAGAGGATTACAATTAGTAGCTTCCGCAGGTGGAGCTTCAGGAAATAACTTAACTGAAATGAATGGTGAAACACTTGTTATTCAAGGCGCAGAAACTTATAAAGCATATTTAGTTGATTTAGACACTATTGGTGATCCAATTGCGAGTTTAATGGCATAATTTTTCAAACATATTGATATATTTAAAGGGGTTTTTAATTAAATCCCTTTTTTTTATGTTTAAAAACCTACAATTTTATATATATAAGTATAGAATAACTAAAAATAACTAAGAAAATATGAGTTTAAGAATACCAAAAGATGGATATAAGTTTATTACAATGCAAATGAATGTTGTTATAACATTAACTGGTGAAACTTACAGATTTGATTTAATAAACACAGAAGGAACAACAGAAATTTTGATGACTGATATAAGTGAGTATCCAAATATATATCTGAGGTTTTTATATGTATCAGATGTAGAACTTGAATCAGGTTGGTATAAATATATATTATATAATAGTAATGATATTGAAATTAAAAGTGATAAATGTTATATTTACAACAGTGATGAACCTGGTAATATACCACAAGACACAAACACTTATGAAGAAGATAAGGACAAATATGTTTATAACAGATAAAAAAATAAAATTTAAAAATGGAATTTAAGAAAACAGAATCAAAAGATGAAAGTAGATTTTTATTCAGTGCTTTATCGTACCAAAATGATATAGTACTTCCTTCTTTTAAGGAGACATCTTATTCAGATTGGGTTAAATATGGAGATAATAATAAGTATCCAGATGAACTATTAAACTTATTTGAAAAATCCCCTATACACAATGCTATTATTGAATCAAAAGTTCGTATGATGTGTGGTGATGGTATAGTTCAAGATGTAGAAACAGAAGAAGAAGATAGTGAAGCTTCACAACAATTCTTAGATTTTGTTAATCCTTATGAAAGTATGGATGAAGTATATAAGAAGGCTGCTATGGATTTTGAAATCTATGGTTTATCATATTTAGAAATTATATGGGCTAAAGGTAGAAAGAAAATAGCAGAAATATATCATATTGATGCTTCAAAGATTAGATGGGGTAAAAAAGAAAAAGGTAGAGTAAAAACTTATTTTTATTCAAGAGATTGGAGTAATTATAGAAAAAATGTATATCAACCAATTGAAATTCCCCTTTTTGATAACAAAGCTACATCAGCAAGACAGATATTACCTATCATAAGATATACACCTGGTTTAGAATACTATAGCTATGCTGACTATATTGCAGCTACTAAATGGATTCAAATTGATACAGAGATTGCTAATTTTCATTTCAATAATCTTAAAAATGGAATGACACCATCAGTATTCTTTGGATTTCCTGTTGGAGAAACAACAAATGAAGAACGAAAGCAAGTAGTAGATAGTTTAGATGAAAAATATACTGGAACTAATAATGCTTCAAAAGCTGTAGTAGCATTTTATGATGCCGAAGGTGATAAGAAACCAGAAGTAAAGATATTACAACTAAACAACGCTGATAAGCAATATGATTTATTGAATAAAACTACGTTACAACAAATTTTAGTTGGACATAAAATCACAAATGAAAATCTTGTTGGTATATCAACACCAGGTAAATTAGGTTCAACTAACGAACTATTACAGAGTTATGAATTATATTTTAACACTGTAGTAAAACCAGAACAACAAAAAGTTTTATCAGCATTTCAAAAGGTCATGCTAATAAATGGTATGAATGATATACAAATTATAAATAATAAACCATTAGATATTGAGTTTAGTGAAAGTATATTAAAGGAAATCTTAACACAAGATGAAATGCGTGAAATTATTGGATATGATGTTCTTAAAAAAGATGAAGTAGTAATTGAAGATGAAACTTTAATAGGTGATGATGATGTTGAACCAGAAGAGGAATTAGAGAGCGAACACTTCGCAGGAGTTAGAAGTATAGATAGAAATAATGCCGTATCAAGAATACCAAATGCTAATATGGAAGATAAATACCAATGGAAAATGAGATCAGCACCCGGAGAAAAAGAGATTTGTCCAGCATGTATATCTTGGAATGGTCAAGTAAAAACATTAGCAGACTGGATGAATAATGCTATACCTGGAACTCCAACTGGATTACAAATTGGACTATCAAAAACAAACTTTAAAACAAGTCCATATGGAACCTACTGCGGGTCAGAATGTAGATGTAGATTAGTAAGAGTAAAATAAAAAAATAATTAATAAATAATGGCAAACACAAGAGTTTATTTTATGTCTGTAAATGACCTTAAAGAATATACAACTATTGATTATTCAGTTGAAGATAAGTTGTTAGAAAATAGTATCTATGACGCACAACAAATTGATATTCAAGCACAAATTGGAACAAGATTATATAAGAAAATAGAAACGGAAATAATAGCTGATACATTAGCAGGTGATTACAAAACTTTATTGGATGAATATATTTTTAATGTTTTGTTGAAAGCTTCACAGAAAAGAGCGTTAATGTTTATTTATGCGAAGATTAGAAATAAAGGAGTTCAAATACAAGATAGTGATAATTCAACTCCAGTCGATATAACTATATTAAATAAAATGCGTGATGAAATATCAAATGATTTTGAGTATTTTTCAAATAAATTAAAGCAGTTCTTATGTGAATCTGATATACCAGAATATGATACATATAATCCTGATAGTTTAAGTTACTATACCGTGCCTGATAAAGATGATAGTTATTTTAGTGGTTTATATTTAGGTGACACTACACCAAGAGATTGGAGGAATGATAAATGAGTTTAGTAGCATTTGTATTAATAGTGTATGGGATCACTAATATATTAGTTAATGAAAGTATATTTAGAAAACAAATTGATTGGTTAAAAACTAAAAACCAGTTCTTGAATGATGTCCTTTCTTGCTCAACTTGTTTATCAACTTATATAGGCGTGGTTATATTTTTGGTAGCACCTATAACACTTTCAGGTATATTCTTATTAGATATATTACTTGCTGGTTTATTATCATCAGGAGCAATAAATTTAATAGAACAAATTAAGAATAGAATGTTTGAATGAAGAAAAAACTTATGGATTTAATATATAACAATAGAGTTATTGAATATATTGTAGAAGAAGAAGGATTAGCGATGGGAGTAAAATACACTGATGAGTGGAAAGTAACATTAGAAGCATATAAAAAAGAAAGAGAAGAAGATGGCGGATCAAACAACATATCAAGTACTGAATAAAATGTCTGAGATTGCATTAAGTGGTGTAAATGAGTGCTTTATCGGTGATGCATGGGAGATTGAAGCTGTTGCTCGTAAATATCCTTTGATGGTTTTAGATAACAACTTAAAGAACCACACGTGGCAAGCAGGAGTTATAAATATGAGGCTTGATATTTACATAATGGATTTAGTAAATGCAGATGAATCAAATGAACTTGAAGTTTTAAGTGATATGACTAATGTTGGTATTCAATATGTTAATCACTTAACAGATCATCTACCAGATTATAATTTTTACATCAGGAAAAATAATCAACAGACAATAACATTTCAAACATTCACAGAAAAATTTGATGATAAAGTTAGTGGTGTTAGATTTGAAGTAACGGTTAGTATTCCTGATGATGGAAATCAATGTGAAAGTATATTTAATATATAATGGATAGATTACAACTAAATAGAGTAACAAAAGTACTCAAACTATATGGTGATCGTATAGCTAATCTAATGAAAGATGAATTAGTTAGAAAAAAGAAGGTTGCTACTGGTAATCTTGCTAACGAAATTGAAAGTTATGTTGAGGAAGAAGATGATAGAGCATTTTTATATTTAGATGTACCAAGTTATGGTAAATTTATTGATTCAGGTAGAAAACCAGGTTCAAAATATCCACCAGTCAAATCTATTAGAGATTGGATTAAAGTTAAAGGTATTAAACCAAATAAAAGTAGAGGTGTTAGAACAGAAGAACAACTTATATTCCTGATTAGAAGAGCGATAGGAATAAGAGGAATAGATCCAGTTCCATTTTTAGATATATGGGACATACACACAGATGAACTTGAAGAATTAATAGAAGATGCTGCGGCTGAAGATGTTGAAGATGTAATCAATGCATTTGTTAAAGATTTTAATAAAAATAATAATTAAAGATGAGTATAGGACTTTTACAAGAACCATTAAAACTATCACCAATAGGCAACCCAGTACCAATAGTTGTAAGTAGTTCAAATTCAACAACTGCTGGATTTAGATATAGAGTAGATTTAATCAATGATAGTGGTGATGATGAATTAGCAGTATGGATTTATCCAGACACAAATAATGGACATTATGGAATATATGATTTTAGTAGAGTATTAAGTGATTTAATTGGTTCAAATCCTGAACATTGGGGCACAGATACTTGTATAGTTGATACAGAACAGATACTTAGTTACAATTATAGAGTAACAGAATATATAAATGCTACTTCTGGAGCTACTTTATCAGGTTCAACTGACTTTAATGTGTTTAGAGGTGTTAAACAATATGGAGATTACTGGGATATTGAAACTTATCTACCTAATACTACTGGTGATCCTGCATTATTCGCTTCAATTAGTCAGAAAAGAGAGTATAAATTGACAGAAACAGCAACAATTAATACATTTGAAGGTAGTTTTGGTACAATTTCATCAGAATGGGACACTATTGTAATAAATGTTTTTACATCTTCATATGTAACACCATATCAAATACAAAAAGCGGCACCATCAGGTGGAGAAGTTGTCATTTTACCATTAGGACCTAAAAACATTAATGATATGGCTGCTACTGGTGTGGTGTTAAATATGATAGGAGGAGGAACAGGAGTGGTAGATTTAGGACCTATAATTGATACTGATACTATTAAATATGATTTCTACTTAGAGAGTAAAGGAATAATAGTGACTGAAAAACTGATAGTTAATGTTGATAATATTTGTTATAAGCACGATGGTGTTGAGTTTTTATGGTTAGGTGAATTAGGAACATTTGAAAGTTATACTTTTAGAATGGCTGATTTAAAATCATTCAAGACAGCCAGAAATGAGGTAAAAAGTAATCATTATAGTATAAAAAGTAATCAATATACTTATAGTATAGGTGATAGAGGTAGAACCAATATAAATGTATCAACTACTGAAAGTCATTCTGCAATAAGTGGTTGGATAGGTGATGTTGAATCACAAGATATAATGGAACTCATATCAAGTCCAGAGGTTTATATTAAAAAAGGTGGTGAAATCTATCCTATTATAATTAAGAACACTGGTTATGATTTAAAGACAATTAGAAATGATAAGTTATTTAATTATACAATAAAGTTCGAAATGGCGTACGAAAAATTAAGCAACATTTAAAATGAATATATTAGCAGAGATAATGATAAAAGACGTTGGTACATTAGAGTTAAATACCAAAGATGTTGAAGATTTTGGAATACCTTTAATTTTTACTATTGCAGATATAAAGAATTTTGGTTCAAGAAAATCGAGTTTTAGTAAAACTATTAAAGTACTTGGTTCAAAGAATAATAATAGAATTTTTAATCATCTATACGAAATTAAAGGAGCGTATAATGATTTTGATATGACACTCAGACATAACTGTGTATTGATGGTAAATAAGACTGCTGTTATGGATGGATTTATGGCTTTAAGAAAAATTACAAAGGTATTAATTGGAAATAATTATGAAGTAGTTTATGAATTGAACTTATATTCTGAAGTTAAAACCTTTTTTGATTTAATAAGTGATAAAGATTTAATTGATTTAGATTATTCATCAGGATTTACTTTTGGTGATATTGATTATGAAGTTGGTGATCATATCTTAACACCTAATTTAGTAGGTAATAGAATGCAAACGGAAACTACACCGAAACATATTTATACATATCCGCTTGTTGATTATGGTTATGATGTAAATGGAACATATCCAATTGGTTTAACAACAGCTACAAATTTAATGTATCCAGCAGTTTATACCAAAGCGATTTTTGATAAGATTTTTTATGATGCAGGATATACTTATGAAAGTGATTATTTAAATGGTGAATCTTATTCAGGATTTTTTACAGAAATGGTTAATATTTACAATAAACAAACCGAATTTAAAAATCTTAATTTAATTCAAGCTAATAGTGATGGAGGTTTTACAACTGATAATATAGGAGATAATCCAAGAATATCACCAGGCTATCAATGTGTGATGAATGGAATAAATTATAATGGCTATACTATTGATTTGTTGTCTACATATGAAACTGAATATCAATACAATGGAATTAGAATCCCTTATGAAGGTGATTATAGATTTAAATGGAGAATTGAGGTTACTGATGATGAAGGTGGTGAAGGTGAAGGTAGTTGTCCTGGAACGGATTCAGTTTATAAAATAATGAGATATAGAGATGGAGCAACTGTAACAATAAAAAATTGGTCATCATCGGATTTAGGTATGGGATTTGATTCACCTTCAAATGCATATTATGAAGAAGAGTTTGATTTAATAGAATGTGAAATTGATGATATTTATTGGTTTAGATTAGCAAGAGGAACTGTAGGTAGAGAAGATTATTATGGTAATTGTGAAGAGTCATTTATAAATGTGACTTGTGATGGAACATCATTAGAACTGACTTATTTAAAAGAATTGAATGAAATATATTCAGGTGGAACAGCGAACATATATATTAACGAAATGTTACCAGAGATGTCGCAGATAGATTTTATTAAGAACCAGATTAAAATAGCTAACCTTTATATTTGGAGTAATGCTGAAGATCCTAAAAAATTATATATTGAACCAAGAGACAAGTTCTATCAACAAGGAGAAGTTAAGAATTGGGATAGAATGATTGACTACAATAAAAAAATCACTATTCAAACATTAAATAATGATATTGCTGGTGAGATTAATTTTTTACTCGCAGAAGGAGAAGATTTTTATACAACTGAATATAGAGATATTTATGCTGAAAATTATGGAACAAAAAAATTTACTATCACAGGTAAAACTTTGAAAGATTCACAAAATATTGAATTAGATTACCAAAGTTATATAATGAAAAATGGTGCAAGAAAAATATATCCAGCTCTTTATGAAGAAAGTATGCACACTTGGTTTGAAGATAGAATGGAGTTAGAACCATTGATGGGATTTTTATATAGAGATACAGCCATATATAAACTTGGTAGATATTCTGGTTCTACAACAACTTATAATGATAGATTAACATCGGTACCATATGCTACACACGCAAGTATATTTGGTGGATTTTCATATGATTTAAATTATGAAACTAATAATGAAGAATTTACTTTAACTAATTATGATCCTAAAAGAGGATTATATAATATATTCTGGGAAAATTATACATTAAATATGATTAGTAGTGATTCAAGAGTTGTTACATATTATATTGATTTATCTTTAAGTGATATATTAAAATTAGACTTTAGAGACCAAATCTTTATTGATGGACAATTATACTTTTTAGAAAAAGTTGAGTACGATCCTTCAAATATAAATAGTAGTAAAGTTACATTATTAAAAGAAATAGCACCACTGGGTGATGGTAAATTTCCTGATGACTCTTGTTTCTTATTATTAAATGATTCAGGAGATTATATCTTAACCCACGAAGAAAGATTACCAATTAGAGATAGAATAATAATTTGTTAGAATAATTATTAACTAATTTATATATAAAGATAGAAAATAATAGATAAAAATGGATTCAAGAATAAGAAATTTAAATTATGAAAGTGCACCAACTGGCACAACTCAATTTGTAGTAGATGATGCAAGTTATACAGATGCTAAACGAACAACATTATTAGATGTAAAAGAATATGTTCTTGATGGTATAGATGCTAATGATGTATATACTACAGGAGTAACATTTGACATAAATACAGGAATTTTATTAAATAGTAGAAATGATGGTGGAACATTTTTTACTGACCTTGATGGTAGATATGCTTTAAGTGGTGAAACTGGTGGTGGAACATCAGGGACAAGCGGAACTAACGGTATTGATGGAACTAACGGTATAGATGGAACTAACGGTATAGATGGAACTAACGGTATAGATGGAACCAACGGTATTGATGGAACCAACGGTATTGATGGACTATCAGGAGCAACAGGCGAAAATGGAACTAACGGTATAGATGGAGTAGATGGAACTAACGGTATAGATGGAACCAACGGTATAGATGGAACCAACGGTATTGATGGACTATCAGGAGCAACAGGCGAAAATGGAACTAACGGTATTGATGGAGTAGATGGAACTAACGGTATAGATGGAACCAACGGTATTGATGGAACCAACGGTATTGATGGAACCAACGGTATTGATGGACTATCAGGAGCAACAGGCGAAAATGGAACTAACGGTATAGATGGAGTAGATGGAACTAACGGTATAGATGGAACCAACGG
>Ga0207997_1001042_pt1 | contig 14410 bp, 23 predicted proteins | sample AntAceMetag02UKN_FD_184777 | JGI IMG/M metagenome (GOLD analysis project Ga0207997, IMG submission 184777) | Saline lake microbial communities from Ace Lake, Antarctica - Antarctic Ace Lake Metagenome 02UKN (SPAdes) (version 2) | ecosystem: Environmental > Aquatic > Non-marine Saline and...
AGTCATGCAGACAGTATTGCCAATTCTTTCTTTTTAGCAGTTAAAAACGGAAAAACAACTGTATCTGAATTGGCTCGGGGTTTTGGGCAAGTCGCACCATTGGCAAATTCATTGGGTATCAGTTTTGAAGAATTGATAGCCACTACATCTGCCATGACTACTTCTGGTTTGAAAGCATCAATAGCATATACACAAACCAGAGCCGCTTTGTCAAACTTGATTAAGCCAACAGAAGCAATGCAGATGGCATATGACGAATTAAATATTACAAATATACAGACCACATTGACAAATGATGGATTGGTAGAAACCATGAGATCATTAAATCGAGTATCCGAAGAATCGGGAATACCACTCGCTGATATGTTTGGTTCCGTTGAAGCACTGAATGGAGTTATGATGCTTTTGGGTAGCACCGGAGATAATGCTAATAAAATACTTGCAGATATGACTGTTAAAAATGGGGCATTGAGTTCAGCATTTGGTAACACAACAAAAACAGTATCAAATCAATTTCAATTATTAAAAAATAATTATAATGTTGAAATGATGAAATTAGGAATTCAAATATTACCAAAAATAATCAAGGCAATGGAAATATTAGGAAAAATAATTGATTCCATGACCGTTGGGTGGGATAAAATGACAACAGCATTATCTAAAGTTATTATTGCTTTTGATAAAATAGCGTCCGTAGCCAGCAAAGCATTTGATGCAATAAAAAAAGTATCAAGTCTTTTACCAAAAGGTGGCCTTATAGGGTCAGTATCCAGTGCATTTTCAGCTTTAAGCCTTGGGGGAGGAAAGGCAGATGGCGGACCAGTATCAAACAAAAGAACATATATGGTAGGAGAGAATGGACCGGAAATGTTTACACCACAAACCTCTGGTAACATTGTTCCAAATCATAAATTACAAGGTGGTGGTATAAATATAGTGGTAAATGTTGGAGGAAGTGTAACATCAGAAAGAGATTTAATAGATGTAATAGGCGACGCTTTAACAAACAAAATGAAACTTAACCAAGCCATAGCTGGATAGTATGTTATTTTATTATATAAATTCAACTGATCGAAGCGGAGATGTAGAATCAAATACATTTTCAAAACAAGGGCAGATACAACAACGAACTGATGTCTGCTCTTTTGACGTATTCAAAGGAACCAAACCAGAAGAAAATCAAGATTTAAAAGTTTATGATGGGGCGACAGTAGAAAGTCACTCTGGAGATACAATCGTTTTAAAAGATACTTACGAATTAGAGGTCAATGCTTTTCGTATAGGTCAATTTATATGGCTCAAAATTGGCGACAGTGCAATAGAAAAGGCAGAAGTGTTAACTTATACCGAAAGTACCAAAACAATCGTTTTAACGGCTTCTCCCGATGTTTCATTGAGCGCTGATGATCAGATAGGAGAATTAATATTTGGCGGAACGATCGCCCAAGTACAAGATGAAAATATTGTTATTTTAGATAACATAATTTATAAAGTAACCGGGACTGACTATACAAGGATTTTTGACAAAAAAAGAATATCAGATACGTGGGAAGATGTAGGCTCGAGATATATTATAAATGATTTTTTAAACACTACAGTAAATTATAACTCAACAATAGATGATTTAAGTTATGCAAATGCAACCGCTATACGTGCGGAATGGATAGAAAGCGGAGATGGAGATAATCCAACCATAGATGCTGCGAGTTATTTAGAATCAACATCAGCCGGAGTATTTGCTTGGACAAATTCAGGTAATACAGCTTTATGGTCTGCAACTCCAACGAGTAAAAATCTTGCTCAATTTTTTGGAACGTCATCAGGACAACCAACAAAAGGATTTATGATGTTATGGGGACAAACGACTGATCAAGCTAAAATAACTACTTTAAAAATACGACTAGGATCAGACAGTTCAAATTATGCTCTGTTTACTTTTGATTTAACAAGTGAAACAGGTTATCAATATATGAAAAGCAGAGGAGTAGACGCAGCGGTGACGGGAACCCCAGACTGGACCGCAACTGATTATTGTGCCATTGAGATAGTACAAACAGCTGACGGGACTATAAATTTAAACGGCATAAGAGTAAATGATGACAGTTCGTTCACCTGTTTTAATGTTGAAAGCACAAATAATTTTGACGATTATAGAAGCCCGCATTTAAGCCCAGCTAAACTTATCAATCAAATTGCTAAATCATGGGAAAGAATATGGTATATAGACTATGAAAGAGATATCCATTTTAAAATTAAAGAAAATACAGTCGCTCCTTACGGAATAAATGATACAAGCGATAATTTTACTAATTTAAAAATAACAGTTGATACTTCTAATATAGGAAATAGAATAAAAATTTTTGGTGGAGAAAAAATATCAGATTCGGAATATTCAGAAATCAAGGAGGGTGATAGTGCAAGGAGAGAATTTAATTTATATAGAAAATTTAGTGGTTTAGTAATTACTTTAGACGATAATTCAAGTACAGATTTAACGGAAGCAGGGACTACGACAACTAATGTGACAGCAAATACTCATGGATTAGTGACCGGCGACTATATTACCAACAGAACACGAAGCAATGCTGTAAGAAAAATAACAAAAGTAGATAATGATAATTTTACAGTTGAAGCAGTCACTGCACAAACTAGTGGTGATACTTTTTCTAAATTTGCGACTAGTAAAACATCAGGAATTGATGGTCTTGTTGACGAAACAACAGTTGATTATGTTTATAATTCAAATGCACAATCCGTGCGCGCGACAGACAGCGAGTCAACGTATGACTCGGGAGATTTTTTGAAATTTACTTATTACGAAAGATTACCAATAAATATTGAATATACAGACTCCGCTTCAGCCAATGCTTTAAAAGCCCTTGGACTTGGAGATGGTATTTTTGAAATGGATCCGATAAGTGATAGAAATATACAAGACGATGCGATTGCGTTGAGTTTAGCACAAGCCAAAGTTCAGGAATTTGGGAATCCTATTATTTCAGGTACTTTTAAAACAGACCAAAAAGGTCTAAATACTGGACAGCTTTTAACAGTGGTCGAAACTACCAATAGAAGTATAAGTGCAGATTATGTTATACAAACAATTAATACAAGACAAAGAGAAGGGAAATTTAAGGATTATCTAACTTTCAATGTTAAATTTGGGACAACACTTTTTGGATGGATAGAATTCATGCAAAAACTTTTGGCCAATGGACAAGATGTTGAACTAAATACAGATAGTGTGGTTCAAACTTTTGCGACTTCTTATGAAGATGTAGAATGTGATGAAAGCAATACTGTCACATTGGGTGGTATTTTAGTCGCTGATGAAGATGAAGATATGGAATGTAGCGAGGTAAATAATACATACGAAAATGCAAACAATTGGAAGTGGGAAACAAGCACCGGCCAACCAATAAAAACTAGGTGGTCATTATTCTCTTGGGGATAATTTAAAAATGTGATATAATATAATAATAGAACTCCATAGAGAGTCATAATAATAGACTCTTTATGTTTACAAAAAAATCAGACATCACGATAGGGAAAAAAGAAAATCCAAAAGCATGCGGGATTCATGTACTCAATGTTTGTGATGCAACATCAAAACGTGCAAAATTGTTAGGATATTTAATTGAAAAAGTCATTGAAGAAAGACACAAAATGATTGCGAGTGGTAAATCAACAGGTAAAAAACTCCATGAAAATTGGATGAAATATCATTGGTATGTATCCCAATTAAATAAGAGGTTTTTAAAAAGACAATATCTGGTTCACAATGTCACCACGACAGTTGGAAGATCGGTAATAACTCAAAGATGGGCAAATACTACAACTTATACCGGAGTTGTTAATTATGGTGCATTAGGATCCGATTCAACTGCGGCCGCCGAAGCCCAAACAACCCTCGGGACAGAAGTATATCGCAAGGCTTTGTCATCCGGAACATACTCAAATAATATTGCTTATTTAGAGAACTTTTATAATGCAACAGAAGACTTTGGAACTTATGAAGAATTCGCTTTTTTTATTGATGGTGCGGCAGGAGCAGATACTGGGGTAATGCTTAATAGATTTACTCAAACAGTCGTAAAGAGTAATGTAGAAACACTCAATGTTCGTAGTACCATTACGGTAAGTGACTCTTAAAAATAAAATATATGGCCACAAATTTTTTATCAGGAACTGTAGCCGCCAATGATGACGCCACAGCCCTACAATATAACAACTTAAGAAAAGATGTATTACAAAATGCCGGTGATTACGAAACAGCCGCAGGTGATGGTGACACCGTAACACTCGCGATAGATTCTGTAATAGCCGCATATGCCGCGGGGCAAAAATTTAGATTCCAAGCCAATGCCGCCAATACAGGTGCGGTGACTTTGAATGTCAATGCGATCGGGGCGATAGCGGTAAAGAAAAATAACGATGAAGCACTGGTTGCAAATGATATTGAGAGTGGACAAGAAGTCGAAGTAACTTACGATGGTACATATTTCCAAATGATGACACCATCATCAAACCAAGAACATGTAATTGATACACTTAATGCTGGAGAAGCTATAAATGGTGGTACTTTACCAGTAGCAGTAATGCAAAATGACAGTGACAATGAATTGTATGCGTGTGATGGAAATGACACGTCATTAATGAAATTTATAGGTTTTGCAATATCAAATTCAACAGACGGTAATCCAATAGAATTCCAAGGAAGTGGTATTGTCTCAGGATTTAGTGGATTATCAGAAGGTGAAAAATACTATGTTCAAGATGATAAAACAATCGGAACTACATCAGGCACTTATGAGGTTTTAGTTGGAATTGCAATTAGTCAAACAGAATTATTGATACAAAAAGGTGGAAGGTATGCCAGTGGAACTACAACCTTAAGTGCCACAGGAAACACAACTATAACTGTTGGATTTAAAGTAAGTAAAGTAATAATTCATGGAGATAATGGTGCTGGGGCTGGTTATGGACATTCACATGGTGGTTGGACAAAATTTGGTGGAAATGATTGTTTGTTAAAAAATAATACAGGAGTAGCTCTATCGGCAACATCTTGGAAATGTGGAACTGACTCCAATTATCATAGTGGGAGTGTTGATACAATTACAGATACAGCTTTTAATCTAAACAACACAAAAACCAATGCACCTAGTAACGCACTGTTATTTTGGGAAGCAATAGGAGATTTATAATAATTAAATTATGAAAGAATTATCAATGTCATGCCCGATTAGAGGTAAAACATTTTATTGGGCAAAACAAAAAAATAGAGAGATAACAATTACTCAATATTTTGGAGAAAATAAGAATGCTCTATTTTATGGTCCGCTTGGACACGGCGGAATTGATTTTGGTGTAAGGCATATTAGGGCTCCTAAATTTGATGGAGGAACTGCAAAAAGTAAAGCCTACGCTCCAGTTATTTGTCCTTATAACGGAACAGTAATATCAGACAGAGATACCCAGTCAGACACAAAGGGCAGATACATTGAAATTAGAACAGACGTGGTTAAAATAGATGGCAAAATGTGTAAGGCCAAGATAGTTTTATTCCATATGGCTTATATAAAAAAACGAATAACCACAGGCAAAAGAGTAAGACGTGGAGAATTACTTGGTTTTACTGGGAATACAGGAGAGTGGACAACGGGGCCACATGAGCATTTTGGGTTAAAAGTTTATTGGCAAAGAGAATATGGAAGTTTTAATGACATAGGAGAATATATAAACCCAATGAGATTTTTTACATCTTGTAGAAGCACCATGTCGGGAAGAATAAACGGAGTAACTAAATACTGGTATAAAGGAAAAGAAATAACTAAAAAACAAAGAAATTTAATTCTTAAAACTTAATTGTATGGAAATTACAGCTGTCGTTTTATCAGCCTTGACATTAGGGTTAGTTCAAATGATCAAGAGTTTCGGGTTACCGCAAAAATTTACCCCGCTAATAGCTTTAGCAGTCGGTATCGGTCTTTCATTACTCGCAATGCTTATAAATGGATTAGGAGTAGTCATCTCAATATTTCAAGGGCTGATGATCGGTCTTGCAAGTGTTGGTTTATACTCCGGTGTTAAAAATAGCATTGACAAAAGATAGAAATTATGGTATAAAAGAATTGCATATATATTTTTCATAAAAAACTGCTGGTCCAATGTTGGGATCCCCCTTTGGACAGGCTAGATCGTAAGATCGTAGAAAACCGCGTTAGATAATTATTGACTATAGGGTGACAAAATATTATCCATCCAAACAATAATAATCCTGCGGTTTTTTGTTTGCCAAAAAAAGTTATCCACTCCTCGGACTTGACAATCGGCTTGATTTGTGATAGTATATAATTATAAAACATAAACAACAAATATGAAAACAAAAACCTACGGATACATCGAAGAAAAAGTTTACTTAAAAGGGTTTGTTATAGGGGTAGTGATGATCGCAATTTTATACGGAATGAGAGTAGCCCAAAACATAACAATCGAACACTTGACTAATTTTTAAAAATTTGGTATAGTAAACTTATATGAAAAAAATCTTGCAGACAATCAATTTTACAAAAAAGAATAGCCGATTTTATTGTGTGTTTTTTGCAAGACTTCACACTGTAAAATCGGCTATTTTTAATTTTAAATAAAAATATGGATATACAAAAATTCAAAGAGAGTATCCCATCAATAAGAATGGTGGAAGCAATAGACATAGCTTTAGAGAAAGCAAGTTGGTTTGACTATAATCAATTTGTAGAAGAAATTAACAAGAAGGCAATTCTAAGAAACGAAAAAAAACCAGATAGAAAAGTTCCGTATCAAGGTAGCCCATGTCGCTCAAGAAGAACAGTCAAATTTTTAATCAAGATAGGTTTTATACTCGTTGATCCGGATAGAGGTTTAAAAGTAAACGAAGATTTTATGCCATTAAGTCAAAAATAATATGGCACGTCCTAAAAAAAATACAGTAGATTACTATCCACATCAAACCAAGCATGGGAAGACTATTTTTATACTTGAACAAAAATATGGTAATGATGGTTACTCATTTTGGTTTAAACTTTTGGAATTATTAGGAAGTACACCAGAACATTATATTGACTGTAATAACCAAAGTACGTGGGAGTTTCTACAGGCGATAACTCACCTAGACAGCAATACCTGTGAAGACATACTTGAATTACTAGCAAAACTAGAGGCTATTGATTATGATTTATGGCAAGATAATAAGATATGGAGTGAGAACTTTATTGATGGAATTGCTGATGTTTATAGGAATAGACGTGTAGAAATACCAGTCAAGCCTAGTTTCTACAACGCAAAACTCCCGATAGATGACATTACTACATCGAAAAGTACACAAAGTAAAGTAAAGGAAAGTAAAGTAGATACTACTGCGGGAGCTGAAGCACCCGCTCCGCCCAAAATAATTTTTACCAAAAAAGGAGAAACCGAAGAACATAATATAGAAGATTTATGAAAAAAGTAAACAGATCAACAATACTACGAGAAAAACGTAAGAAAGCGAGGGTAGGTGGTAAAGGTCAAATAATGGCCCGACTAGCATATCATTATTTGAAAACAGCAAAAATAGAATTAGAACCCGGAGAAGTCTACGATGCAAACAAAATTGCTAGAGGGCTTGGTAATATTTATCAACAAGCAGGCAAGGACGAGGGAAAGGCAAAAATGATGATCACCGAAGCAGGGGAATATTTTAATGAAAAAGGTTTATCATGGAAACCAATAACAGTCTGGAACGATTGGGAACTTATACGACAATGGAAAAAACAAGATAACTCATCTTCCGAGCTAGACATTAGCGAAAGGAGAGAATTATAAATATATGGACTACAACCCTCCACAATCAAATGAAGCCGAGCAAGCAATACTAGGATGTATTCTAGTGGATCAAGACTCAATTTATAAAACTATAAACATACTTGAGCCTAACGATTTTTATAACACCAAAAATAAAATAGTATATTCAGCAATGGTAGAAATGTTTAAGACTGGCCAGAAAATAGATTTGTTAACTTTAGTAGAATATCTTTCATCGCAAAAAACGCTCTCTAAGGCGGGTGGAAGGGTAGGGGTGGCTCAATATACCAATATACCCTCTAGCGTCGCCCAGATAGGCAAATATTGCGAAATAGTGAGAGATAAGAGCATACGTAGACAGCTATTAACAGCCCAAGAGCAAAATTTGAAAGAAATATACAACGAGGACCAAGAAATTAACACAGTATTGGCAGAAACTCAAAATAGGATAGTTGGAGTAAATAACTTCCAAGAAATAAAAGATGACGCCAAAACTATTATAAGGGAATTAGAACAAGCCCAAGACGAATACGCAGAGAAATATGAGAGTGGCCAAAAAATAATAGGATATTCAAGTGGGTTAGAAAAGATAGATGAGATGATAGACGGATTACGACCCGGACACGTCTGGGTAATAGGAGCGTTCACTTCAACAGGTAAAACTCAATTCTCGCTAAATATAGCAAACGCTGTTCTGGCCCAAAAAGTACCAACGTCAATAATAAGTCTTGAAATGAGCAGAATAGATACGATTGCAAGGATGATCGGCATAAGAGAAAATATAAGTTCGATGAAAGTTATTAAAGGGAAAATGGATGATGCTTTGTATAGAAAAATAGAAGCGAGCAAAAACTTTTTAGTAAATTCTCCGCTAGAAATTCATACCACCTACTTTGACATTGAAAAGATTAAGATGTTGATTAGAAAAGATGTCTACACCAGAGGGGTAAAGTTTGTGATAGTGGATTATGTCCAAAATATCATGAGTGATAAAGGAATCAGAGAATATGAACTACTAACCCAGTCAGCAGTAGACCTCCAAAACTTGACCAGAGAATTAGGCATAACAGTTTTAATAGTAAGTCAGATATCCAACGAAGCAGAAAAAGGCGGAGGGGCAGGTGCAGGCTTCAAAGGAACTGGTGCATTAGAAGCGGTGGCTGATCTAGCCATAAGACTAAAAAGAGATAAGAAAAAAGAAGATCCAGATGATGAGTCTGTGCCAGTTAAAATCATAGTGGCCAAAAATAGGCATGGCTTCTCCGGAACTATATCAAACTACAGCATGCAGATTAAAAGTGGTAAGTTTGAAAAAGATACAATATATCTAACGGCAGAACAGAAAAAAGATATTTATAACAGAAAAAAATGATAGGCACATATTACAAAAATACAATGCCCTATAAAATAGAACTGGTACATAAGAAGTCAGGCATAAAATTTGTATGCTACAAATCAACAACAGAATATTTATCATTTTTAAAAGATGAATTTAATATACAAGTCTATGGAGAAAGTCAAAGAAATTATAGATCGCAAAAAACGACAAGTAGTGGGAAGCAACATTCGATGTCGTTTTTGCGATAGCCCACAAGCCTACATAAGATTAGAGGATGGTCGATACATGGTGTACTGTCCAGTGTGTATGCAAACATATTACCTAAAAGAACAGCATAAATAGTTATGCACAGTTTACACTTGACAATCGGCTTTGAATATGATAATATATTAATATAAACATAAGATATGCCAATATGGATATATCGACAGCCAAGTAACAGGGCTAACAGGACACGTCTAGTTAGCCCCTGCGAAAAGTAAAAGGAATATATGAACGGAGAATTTAAGAAGAAAATTTTTAAATACAAACTCCGGCTCCAAGAAAAAAGAGAGAGGGTTTTTAAAAAAACAAAAAATATGTTTCAACATCCAAACTTACCTCCCGGGATAGATCCAAAAGATTTAGAGGGAGAAGATGACAATTATCCAATCGAAGAAGAATACGAAGATTAATAAAGCCGACCACTCGGCATTTAAAAAATAAAATAGAACTATGAAAATAGTCAACACAGCAGACCCATCTGCCAAACCAAGTATCATTGCCATGATATATGGAAACGGTGGTGTGGGTAAAACAACCTTCGCATCGACCGCACCAAAGCCTTTGCTATTGGATTGCGAGAATGGTGCAAAATATTTTGGACTTCGTGGAATAAAACTAGACATGGTACAAATTCAATCATGGAAAGATTTTGAAGATGTAGATTTAGTTGCTGAAATAAAAGGTAGCAACTACGAAACAATCATAATAGATCCAGTTGGAGAAGCCATGGACAAATTAATTAACGGGTTAGCAGATTTTGGTAACTCAAAATTAGTACAAGCAGACGGAAGCCCAACAATGGCAGGCTGGGGTTTTGTCAAAAAGAAAATGAGAAACTTTATAAAGTTTTTAAGAGATAGTGGAAAGAATGTTATACTTGTGGCTCACATAGAAGAAAAAATGGATGACGAACAAAGAATAGTAAAACGTCCAATGATCGCTACAAGAATAAGTGAAGAACTGATTAACATGGTTGACGTAGTAGGATATATGACAAGCATAACCAAAGACGGAGTAGATAAAAGAGTTATAATCGTCGATCCGGCTAACGATAAACAAACTGCCAAGGATCGCACCGGACAACTTGGAAAATATATCGAGCCAGATTTTTCAAAGATAGTTAAAGCATGTCAAGGGACAGCAAAATATGCTTGGAGTAATGAAAAAGCAACCTCTAAGGCCACAACCAACAAAAAATCGTCAGAAACGAAGAAAGACGACCAAAAAACAGACGAACTACTAGACGAGTTTGACAAAAAAGTCGACAAGAAAATCAACGCCGAGGATGTGAAAAAGAAATTGGCAAAGGCTAAGAAGAAATAAATATATGGCAAAACCAGAAAAAATAAAACACTATCTATACAACAATACAGTCGAGATTTTATTTGATGATACCCTAGATAAAAACGGTAGGCCAAAACATGCTTACTGGGGATATGATAAAAAGAATCTTAAAAAAGACGGAACGCCAAAACTTAAAAGACTAACCGGCGTAACTACAATTACAGGGATTATCGACAAAAGCAGAGCATTAATACCCTGGGCAGTAAAACTAACCGTTCAATACATTAGGGATTTTATATCAAAAGGCGAAACATTTACAAAATCTGAAATTGAAATGATGTTGGACGAAGCAGGCATGCAACACACCATCAAAAAAGAAACTGCCGGAGATATTGGTACACAAATTCACGAATGGGCGGAAAATTTTGCGCTAACAAAAGGAAAAGATATAGAACTGCCAAAAGATGCAAAGCCGGAAGTATTAAATGGTATATCAGCATTTTTAGACTGGTACAATGGCAATGACATTGAATTTGTTGAATCAGAAAGATTGATTTATTCGAAAAAGCATGGTTTTGTGGGAACTCTTGATGCAGTCGCAAAGATTAACGGAAAACTATACTTGATTGATTACAAAACTTCTAATGGTATTTATGATGAGATGAAACTTCAAGTGTCAGCCTATTATAAGGCCTACCAAGAAGAAATGGACATAGAGTTTGAGGGCGCCATGATCATAAGGTTTGGGAAAGAGGATGGAATTTGTGAGGTAAAAGAAATAACCAAAGGAGAGTTAGTAAAGAACTACAAAGCATTTAAAGCCTGCCTAGACGTTAAGAATCGCTTAAAAGAAATGGCAGCAGATTATTACAAGAGTAAAAAATAATTTTATGCAAGTGAAAAAATACAACATATCAAAGCCAAAGGAATATATAGACAAACAAGGAGAGAAAAAGACCCAATGGAATAACGTGGGATATATGACTGAATTTTATAAAGATGACGGATCGGTAAGTCGCATAATGGAAATACCAACTATCGGACTTGAAGCAAACATATTCCCGGTAGAACCAAGAGAGCCAAGAGAGCCAAGAGAACAAGGTCAGTATCAACAAAATGCATCCCCTCCATCAGCACAAAACACAGCGGAAAAGGAAGAAATCAAAGTAGAAGATATCCCATTTTAATATGAGCAGCCCAGCCCCAAAATTTAAAATAGAAGTAAAGGATGGCAAGATTTCACTGCCAGAATTAAAGACATTTAATTTATATGTTAAAGGTCTTTATGATGGAATTTATGAAATGATAATCAGAAAACCGACAAAGCCAAAGAGTGATGCGCAAAGAAAATATTATTGGGGCGCCATAATAAGAACAATAGCATTGGAAACTAGCGGGGAGAGTAATAAGTTTACAGATTTAGAAATACATTCATACTGTAAGGCAAATTTTCTCCCCACTGGGATAGAAAGTACAGAGCAATTAACAACGGCCGAAGAAGAAGTATATCATAAGGCAATACGAATATATTTTATTGAAGAATATGGCATTATAATTCCTTTACCAAATCAAGTAGATTATGAATAAAAAACAAAAACAACTAAGGGCCAAGAAAGGCGGAAACTCAATTTTAGATAAATACGGAAAAGGATATTTCAAAGAATTGTCTAAAAAAGGAGTCAAAAAGAGGTTTGGTGGATTGTCTAAAGAAGAACGATCGGAGAGGATGAAGTGTACTCGCAAGGGCCTAACCTGGAAACATTGCCAAGAACTAAAGAAAAAAGAAGTTAATAATCCTTTTAAATATTAATATGGTTTATCGTCAAAGTTTTTTTAAAACAACAAGAAAACCAAATAAATACAGAGCCAAAAGAAGTGAATATAACGGGATAATTTATGATAGCATGAGAGAAGCAAAATATGCCGAGGAGCTTGATTGGAGAAAAAAAGCAAAAGATATTACAGACTGGAGCAGACAGAAAAAGATTGAATTTAATTTGAAGAAAGTGAAAGACGAATGGATTTTAACGGACGAAGAAGCCATTAAACTAAAAGAAAAAGGGACCAGATTTATACACATTACTAATTATTATTTAGATTTTGTTGCTTACCTCCCGGACGGAGAGATACAATTTATTGAAGTAAAAGGAATGGAACTTACCCCATGGAAAATGAAGTGGAAAATGCTTGAAGCTTTATATGGTGATCACAAAACCGTAACAATGCATGTAGTTAAATAAATAATATGTCATCATATTTCACACAAACAAAACACCCAGAAACAGGAGAGTATAAATTGGCTTATTGGTTAGATAATCATTTTGGCGGTCATTGCTATGGGATTCAATTTGAAGGAGAAGAGAAGATTTACAGGTCTGATGAAAGAAAGTGGGAAACTAAAGAAAGTTATACCACAGGTGATTATACAGAACCAAGGTTTACCAAATGGCAAAGGTTTATAAGATTTTTATTTAAGATTAGGTAACCCCTATAACCACTTATAGGGGAGAAGTAATATAAAAATATGTCATTAACTAAACAAGAAGCCTTAGACAAGATACAAGATTTAAAAAGAGGTAAGAAAGAAGGATTAACTGATATAAGCAGGTCTGCAGAAACTTTGCTTGGTTCAAGTAATACGCCTACAACAGGAGTTGCACCACTTGGGAATATTCAAGGAACATTAACTGCTGAAAAACAAAGCAAAGCACTTGGTTTTAAAGTAGTCTAACCCCCTCTTAATAACCATTACCCCTCTCGGTAGTGGTTATAATAGAGAGGTCAAACCTTTTAATTAATTTTAATATATAGAGTATGAAAAATAAATATACTCACTTAGTAGATATGCAAACAAAAAATGGTTGTATATTATACGAATTAGAGGCTAATATAGATGATAAAGGAAATATATATTTTGTAAGAGATGACGATGGAGTTCACGCTTGGCATTGTAATATGGTTCATAAAAACGATTATAATGTAGTTAAATTAAAAACATTAATATAATATGAAACAAATAGACCCACTAGCAGAATTAAGACAATCAAAAGGATATTGTATGAAGGAGAAACATCTAAATACATTCTGGGCAGTATATGATAATAAACAAAAATTTATTTCTATATCTAAAGTCAAAACAACTGCCCAAGAAGAAGCCCTTAGATTATCTTCTGGTCGTTGGACTTATCAAACCTTTGATGAAGATTGGAAGCGTCTAAAGAAAAAAGGTTATTTTGTAGTCAAGAGTTTTATTCAACCAATAAGATAATAGAATAAAATTAGATAAATAATATGCTAACAACCGCCTTAATATGCTCAATGTCAATGTTTATCACCTGCAACACTCAACCGATAGAAGAAGTAAGAACAGTAACAGCTTACAACCTGGTGGAGTCGCAGTGCGATGATACTCCGACCATAGGTGCTTTTAATGAGAATTTGCAAGTTGCTTTAAACAGAGGAGAGAGCCTATGTGCTGCCAATTTCGTACCTAAAGATACAATCCTACATATTGAGGGCTGGGGTGCTTGCAGAGTTTCAGACCACACATCTCGGAAGTATGGGCGAAGAGTAGATTTATTATTCGAGCGGTATGGGGACGCTATAAACTTCGGGAAGCAGAGATTAAAAGTTAAATATTCTAAACTAAAAACTATATGAAGGATATATACAACGAACAAGAGATAGAAAAACTAGCAG
>Ga0207997_1001043_pt1 | contig 14408 bp, 14 predicted proteins | sample AntAceMetag02UKN_FD_184777 | JGI IMG/M metagenome (GOLD analysis project Ga0207997, IMG submission 184777) | Saline lake microbial communities from Ace Lake, Antarctica - Antarctic Ace Lake Metagenome 02UKN (SPAdes) (version 2) | ecosystem: Environmental > Aquatic > Non-marine Saline and...
GGACGAGTGCAGTATCGACAGCATCATCACCGACCCGCCCTACGGACTGTCGTTCATGGGTAGCGGGACTACGGGCGTAGCGTGTGCGAAGCTCGGCAGGCCGTTCATCGGTATCGAACAGGACGCGGCGAGCTACGCGACGGCCAAGGCGAGAATCGACGCGACGGACCCGCTACTAGCGACTGCCTAATGTACGTTCCGCCGACAACCGACGCATGGCTCGCCCTGTACGCTCAGAGCCCCCGTGCGGCCCGCAAGTGCCTCTGGTACGCTGTTCGGCACGACTACGGGCTCGCACTGCCTTACAAGCGATTCTCGCCCGGGCACAGCACGCCGTTCGACTTCGTAGCCGATGCGTTCTTTCGGCAGGCGCAGGACGTGGCGGCGTGGGCGTGCCGGTCGGGCGGGAAGACGCTGGGGGCGTCGGTGCTCGTGGCGTTGGACTACCAGTACGGGCAAACCAAGATGTCGTCCCGCGTGCTGTCGGGCTCGCTTGACCAGGGCAATTTCCTGTATGCCTACTGGCGGAACTGGTGCGAAGGGCCGTTGGCGTCCAAGGCTCTGGCGGTCCAGCGGCATTTGACCTCGCTGGTCAACGGCGACTTGGAGATCCTGTCGGCCAGCGAGAAGAAGGTTCGCGGCGGTAAGGTCCAGCGGCTGTACGAAGACGAACTTGACGAAGTAGACCAGGACATAGACGAAGCGGCGGCGGGCATGATTGCCACGCGCAACGGCATCCCCGGTCGCACGGTCTACACTTCAACCTGGCATCGGGTGGCGGGCATGATGGGCCGTCTGGTCGAGGGCTGCCCTGAGAACGGCGTGGCCCTGCACAAGTGGAATATCTGGGAGGCGATCCAGCGTTGCCCGGCGAGCCGTCACGACCAGGGCCGCAACTGTGCAGACTGCCCGTTCGGCATAGTGTGCGTGGCCAAGGCCCGCGAATTCCACGACGACCCCGGTAGGACGCTTGGCATCGCGGCACAAGCCGATGGGATTTACGGGATAGACGACTGTATCAAGGCGTTCCGCAAGGTCTCGCGCACGACGTGGGAGGCCGAGTACGAATGCAAGCGACCGTCCGCCGAAGGGCTGGTCTATCCGGCGTTTGACGAGGGCCGTCATGTAGTCAAGACCGCGCCCGCCGACCTGGCTATCTATCGCGTAATTGACTGGGGTGCGAACTTCTTTGTCTGCTTGTGGATCGGCGAGGACAAGGACGGCACAGCCTACATCTTGGACACGTACAGAGCCGAACAAGGCACGATCCATCAGCATGCGGACCACATACTTGCCCATCGGCTGAAGAAGGTACGCGACACCTATTGCGACCCCGCCGGCCGGAACAAGAACGACCAGACCGGCAAGAGCAACGTCCAGGTGTTCGCGGGCAAGGGCATCACCTGCCACTACACGCTGAGCCCGCGACTGCGCGAGGTCCGCAACGGTATCCAAATGGTGCGGGCGCTGCTGGACCCGGCGACTGGCAGGCCGAAGTTGTACACCGTCGCCACAGACGCCAACCGGACATTCACGCGGGCAATGCAGAGCTACCTGAGCCGCAAGGTCAACGGCGTTTGGATCGACGAGCCGCAAGACCCGCAGGAATACGAGCACATCCCCGACGCCCTACGGTACTACGTTGTGAACCGGCAAGCGCCGCGGGGCATTACACGCAAACGACTAGGGGCCTCCTAGATGGCCGATCCGCAAAAAACTGATTTCGACCCGAGCGTGACGAGCGGCACCCACACCGAACTGCTCGATTCGTGGACGCTGGCCCGCGACTTCGCGGAGATGCTGTATCCTGTGTTGCTTGACGGCACGTATCTGGACGAGTTCGCCAAGGGCACGGCGGCAAGCGAAGCGGCCAGTCAATACACTTGGCGGAAGAATGCCAGCCTGGCCCTTGACCATTGCGCGGACCTGATTTCGCTGCGGGTGGACAATATCTTCCGTTCGGCTCCAGTGCGGTCTTTTGACGACTCGCCGCATGCCGAGTTCATCGCGGAGTTCCTAGCCAACGTAGACGGCGGCGGCACGAGTATGGACGTATTCATTCGCCGCCACCTACCGATGCACTACGCCCTGGGCACTGACTTTGTAGTAGACAAGCAGCATCCGCCGGCTGGCGTCGAGGCTACCAATCTCGCCCAGGAGCGGGCGTTGGGGCTCGTGCCGTACGTGCATGCGTTCTCGCCGATCGAGCGCCTGGACTGGTCAGTTGACCATGCGGGTCGGTATCTGTGGACGCGGTATGACCTGGGTATTGAGGGGTACACAGACGAGTTGGGCGGGGACGATCCGGTCCACCATTATCTGACGCTCACGCCGACCGAATGGCGGCTGTATTCGATGGCGGGCGACGACCAGGACCGCGAGACGACCGTGGAGACGGGCACGCACACGCTTCAGGTCTGTCCGGTCGTGCCGTTTTACTTCAAAGAGAGTATGCGGGCTGACTACCGCAAGGTGCCGCTGGGGCTGCTTACCCGGGTCGCTCCGATTGCCCGCTACCTACTGAATCTCGTCTCACAGATTCAGATTGACATCTACCGCTCGATTGCGTTCCTGGTCGCCACGGGCGTAGAGGCCGACCAGATTCCCGCCGAGATCACGCCGATGGGATGCTGGGCGTTGCCGGAGGGCGCAGCGCTTGACGAGGTGTCCGGCAGTACCGACCAGATCACGGCCAAGATCGTGTTTGCCCAGGTGCTGACGGAGGCCATTCTCCGCATCGGCAAGCTCACCGACAACACGGGGGAACTGAAGAGCCGCGCCGCGTCCGGTGTGCAGGTCGCCGTAGAGCGTACCGACCTGGACAACGAAATGCGAATGACGGCCGTACAGTTGGAACAGACTGAACGCGACATTGTGTGGCTGGCCGTCTGTCGGCACACGGGCAAGTTGGTTGACAAAGACGACCTGGGCTACAGCGTCGAGTACAACAAGAAGTACGTGCTGACTCCGGTGGCGGAACTTGTGCGCCAGGCGCGCGAATTTGCGTCGATGGGCTACGATCCCGAAGTGCCTTCGCTCCAGCGGCTGATGCTGAAGAAGGTGCTCGACTCGCTCGTCACCGAGGACGACGAGGAATACCAGACCGCGATTGACGAACTGGAGGCCGCGACGTTCGACGGGCTGGGCGTGGACGGGGACGCTGGGCTGGAGGCACGCGAGGAGCCGGACGCCAACGTAGACGCTGAGCAGACTGGCATGGCCTGATGTTGACGCGGGAAGTGTGCGACGAATGCGGGAAGGAAAGCGCCGTTGGGTTTGCTGTTCCTGATGATGTGTGGCGACTCTCAGTTCCACTGGCACACGCGAGGGGCGTCCTGTGCATTGGGTGTTTTGTCGCGATGGCAGATCGACGGGGCGTGCGGTGGGATCGCGACATCGACTTCTTCCCGGTGAGCCGGGTGACGCACGAGGAGGCGGTTGCCTAATGCCCGCGAACATTCGCAAGGCGGTATCCGTCATTCGGCCACTGATCGAGGGCAAGAAATGGGCGTCTCGACTGGACGGCCTGGTCGCCAGATACGCCACGTCGGCGTTCTACAGTCCGAACTCCGCCTACAGGGCCGAGACGGTGGACCGGCTACGGCGTGACATCGTGCGGGAAGTCGTGCGGCGGGACTTCAGCCTGGCGAAAGAAGCCGGGCGGGTCACAGCCAAGCCGATACTCGAAACGTTGACGGGCTCCGGCAAGATCACGAGCCTGGGCGACGTGCAGAACGTACTACGGCAGAGCAACCCCGCCGACCTACGGAACGAACTGCGAGCCATTCGCAAGGTGTTTGTAGCCGACCTGAAGACGCGCACGCAGGCGTTGAGCCCGGCGGTGGAGGCGGCATTCGCACGGGCGGCGCGGGACAAGCAAGCCAGGTCGCGGCTCGTGCGCAACATGATCGACGCCGACAAGGCTGAGTTCACGCGACTGCGTGAAGTGGAGGCTCAGATTGTCGAGCGGTCTGAGAAGCTACGCGAGGCGATGGGCACGGGCGACGGCCGCAAGATCAAGCCTGCACAGAAGGCCCTGCGCGACGCTAAGCGGGCCAGGATTAGCACAAAGAGCATGCTGGCCCGGTTCGCGGTGCAGGTCCACGCCGACGCACGGGACGCCATTCGGCGGGTCGCGCAGGAATCACAGTTCGCCTACTTCAAAGAGGCCGGATACGAGGTCTTCACTTGGGTATCGGTCAACGGTAGCGATGCCTGCCCCAGTTGCGAGGACCGGCACGGCATGACGCAGAAGGCGTCGGCATGGTCGGGCGACGGGCCGGGCGAGGGGGGAACTTTATGCGGCGATTCTTGCATGTGCATGCTCGTGCCGGACACCTACGCGGCGAGCAATCAGGGGTTGAAGAAGCCCATCCGCGAAGTGCCGGTCACTGGCAAGAATCAGCCGGGCAAGGGGACCGTACGCACGAAGCCAGCGCCTGAGCCGATCCGGACTGGCGGCGACGCAGCGAGGCAAGCCCGCGAGGTGGCGAAGCGAGCGAAAGACCCGGCGCGGCCCACGCCCACGAGACGGCTACCGGACAACCGGGCGGTCTACGGGACAGGCGGCAGGGAGTACGTTCGCAGCCCGTCATCTACGATGGCAGGCGACCAGGTGGTAATGGTAGACCCCAAGAAGGTGGACCGCTATTGGCGGGAGGACGCATCGTACTACGTGCCGAAGAGCGGCAAGGGCGGCGGCGCAATCAAGGGCCGATACGACCGATTCGGCAAGTGGATTGAATCCGCTGGCGAGCCCGTCGAGATGTCAGAGATGGGGTTGCGTGTTTCCACGCTCAAAGACGGCACTGAGGTTGTGGAGGTCGGCTTTGACAATGGTCGGCATAGATTCGCCTGGCTACGCGACCACGGGGCGGGCTCAATCCCGGTGGCTGTAGACAAAGGCACGGCCGCGAAGGTCGCTCGGCTTGTGGGCATAACCAAAACACCACAGTAGACACACCCGCTAGTCCAAGCCAGTACGGCGAGGGCCAGCGAACCGAAACCAATTCCCCGGCTACCGTAGCCGGACGGGGACAGGCCAGCCCAGTAGGGCGGCATGCCCACCACAGACCCCCCGGCGCAGACCGCGCCAGAGCCGAGCCCAGCAGGGCCAGGAGTACGCACCGTGGCAGACGAGGACACCCCCCCCATCGACGATCCGAACCCGACCCCCGACACGAAGCCGGACGACGCGGCAAGCGAACTTCAGAAGAAGTACGCCCAAGAGGCTGCCCAGTCCAAGAAATACCGCCAGCGGGCACAAGAAGCCGAAACCGAAGCCAAGGAACTCAGAGGCCGGGCGCTGTCCGAAGAGGACTTTACCCGGTTCAAAGAGTTGACGAAGGCCCAGGAAGACGCCGACCGGCAGCAGGCGGAAGACGCGGGCGAGTTCGACAAGCTCCGCAAGCAGGACCAGGAGAATCACAAGGCGGCACTCGCCGCGAAGGATGCCCAATCCGAATCGTACCGGGCCGCTTTCGAGGCCGTGGCTGTCACGCAGAGACTACAGAGCGCCCTGGCAGCCAAGGGCGTCACGGATGTCAACGCGGCCGCACACCTGATCCAGAACCTGCACGAGCAGCGGGCCGTGGCTGAGTTAGTAGACGGCTCGCCTGTGGTCAAGGTGGTGGAACGCGGTAACGGGCAGACCGTGCTGGACCCCGACAATGACGGGCTCGCGAGTATCAGCATCGACACGCTGGTAGCCGCATGGCTCGGCACCACAACGGGCCAGGCGTTCCTGCCCGCCTCGGGCGACACGGGTAGCGGCTCCCACAAGGGCGGCACTGATAACCGCATGACACGCGAGAAGCTGGACGCGATGTCGGGCGAGGAAACTGCCGCATGGATGCGCGAGCACCCGGACGACTATCAATCCATTCTCCAGCACGAGCGAGCCGAACGGCGTAAGGGCCAGGGCTCCTCCTAAAGGAAAATACCATGGCACGCAGTACCAATATGATCATTCCGGAGATTCTGGAGGATGCTCTCTTCCGAAAGAGTGCCGAGATCACCGACGTATTCAACGCGAGCAGTGGCGGCGCGATCACTCTGATTTCCGATCCCACCGAACAGAAGACCAGCGGCGGCGATTTCACCGAGCCCGTCCGCATCAAGCGGGCGGCCGACTTGATTACTCGCGCCGACGACATCAACCCGACCAACACGGCCACTGTGGTTTCCATCACTCAGGGCCAGGGCAAGCGGGTTCGGCTGGACCAGAAGATTGGTCCCGCCAAGTTCACGGACAATGAGGTGCTGCGCGGTTTCAAGACGCCGAAGCAGTATTCGCAGGCCCTGGGCGAGATGTTCGCTTCCGAAATGCTGGTCACGATTCGCAACCTGGGCATCTCGGCTGCGGTGGCTGGCGTGGAGGCGGCCGATACCACGGACGGCACGACCAGCAGCGCGAACATCCACATCAACGACTTCGCGTCCGGCCCGGTCGCTACCGGCGCCGCCGTCGCCACGCAGGCCCGCGTGAATCAGTTACTGAACAAGATGGCGGACGCTCGCGGCCGCATCAAGACGATGGTGATGCCGTCCGAAATCTGGGCAGACCTGGTGGGCGACACCATCAGCAACTACAAGTACACCGAGGTTGTCGATTCGGTGTTCTACACCGAGAACGTCCCGATTTTCGGACGACGCATGCTCGTGGCCGACGTGCCGGCGCTCACGTCCGACCTGTCCAGTTCGTACTACGACGAGTACTACATGCTGGGCCTCGGTGCGGGCGGCATCACCTGCCGCATCACTCACATGGGTGCGACTGAGACCGAACGGGTCATCACGGGCGAGGTGCCGTATTCCTTGTTCAGGAAGGATTTCACCGTCGAGATCGGCCTGTCCGGCCTGAAGTGGGCCGGCGGAATCAACCCGACCACCGCCGCGCTGGCGACTGCGGGCAACTGGGACGAGGACTACGAAGACCACCGTGACTGCGAACTGGTCAAGGGTGTCTTCCACAGTTACAACGGTGGAACCGAGGTCAGCTAGGTTGACAGCCAATCGGCCCGTAGGAACTCGGGCGGTCATACTGGGTAACGGCCCGTCCGTTGACAGCATGCCGCCCGAGTTCTGGGGCCGATGTTTGGAGGACGATGCAACTCTGTTGGTAGGCACGAATCGGGCGCTCTGCATGGCAGCGGTGCAGGGCGTCCGGCTCGATGCCTGTGTGATACGAGACGACTACCGCAAGATGTTCGCGGTGGACGGGCTCGGCTGGCAGTATCACCGGGACTATTGGAAGCCGTTTGACGGCTGGACGGTCGGCCCGGCTACGCATCGGGTAACGCACTGTGACGAGTTCGTGCGGTTCCTGCACGGCTGGCAAGTCGAGCGGGTCGAAGACGCGAACTATGAAGCCGCGGTTCTCATTGCGGATACCGTGGTGTTGATTGCCGCAAATTGGGCATGGCATCAGGGCTGTCGGGACATTGCGATACTCGGCATGGATTACTCGCCGGGCTGCGCGGTACTGGCCCCCGAATATCAGCAGGCCCCGCAACGGTGGGCGGACCAGTACGAGAAGCCCATCAAACCCGCGATTATCAAACAGACGCAACAGGCGAGAGAGACGGTCGAATCGCAGGGCGGACGCCTTGTGAATCTGAGCGAGCAATCGACGTTAGACGCACTTCCGAAGGTGACGTATGACCGTTGGCTATAAAGTCCCGGCCGTGTGTGCAGCCCGCGAATGGGAACTACAGATTGTCGAGGACGCCGTTCGTGACATCGGCGGGTCCGTCTATATGGAGATCGGCTCATTTGAGGGCGGCAGCCTGTGCCGGTTCGGCGGGGCGATGCTGCCGGGCGCGCGGCTGATTGCGATTGACCGCCCGCTAATCAACGCCGTGGGCACGCTGGAAAAGGCCGTCAAGCGTATGGGCGGCAACGGATTCGACGCCAGTTGCATCATCGCCGACTCGCACAAGATGAGCACGCTCAAAACCGCGAAGTCGGCGCTGGGCGACAGGCCTGTAGACGTGCTGTTTATCGACGGCGACCATAGCGTAGAGGGCGTGGCCGGCGACGTGGCGATGTATTGCCCGCTGGTACGCGAGGGCGGGCTTGTGGTGTTCCACGACTGCGGGCCGGTTGACCAGGGGCACGGGTGGGCGAGCAAGATGCGTGGCCCCCGCGAGGCCATCCGCAAGTTTGGATTGGGTCGCCGGTGCATGGTAGTACAGGAATGGGCGGGGTTCGGGCTGATCTGGAAATGAGGGTCATTGTCCAGGTCCGGTACAACCTGCAATGGGGCCAAGATTTCCCCCAGCGGTACGATCCGGCATGGTACGCCGAACGGTTGCACCTGTGGACGACGTACACGCTTCCCAGCCTATTGCGGCAGACGTTCACGAGCTTTGAATGCTGGCTACTGTGCGACCCTGCACTATACGAGTTCACCGTTCCGCTCTGGCAAAGCCTGCCGGATTCGCGGTTCCGCATGGTCTGGGACTATCGCGAGGCATACAGCCAACACGGATCGGAGCCGGTGCTGCTATGTCGGGTTGACTCTGACGACATGCTGCATCAGTGGGCGGTACGTGATATGGCCAAATGGTGCAGGCCCGGCCAGTACGTGCAACTGATGAATGGCTACTGCTATTCGCCGACGACCGGCGAGGTTAAGCGGTGGGTGAACCCGTCGCCCGCGTTCCTGGGCAAGATGTTCACAGCGGATGAATTCCGCGCCGCAACGGGGCTGGGCCATCACGGCGAGGTCGCTGAAACCAGTCGCAAGATCAACAGCCCGCGTTTTGTAGTCGTCTGCCACGGCAAAAACGTGTGCAATACGATGCGCGGGCGGTTTGTGGGAGAATTGGTAGAGGGAGAGGAGCGAGCGCGTGTTCGCAGAGAGTACGTTATCTGAGCCCTACTGTTCCATCGTCATCGTGAACGACGGGGAACACCGGCTCGGTCTGTTGGAGTATTGCCTACAGGGCCTCGCGGACCTGAACGCCGACGTGATGGGCGAGTGCGAAGTTCTTGTACTCAATCAAGACCCCGACGGCGCGGACGCGCGGGCGCTGTGCGCCAATCATTCGCTGCCGATGCAATGGCACGAGGCGGCGTATCCTGTAGTCGGCGGCGTGCCGCTGTGGGATTTGATGTCGAGTCTCCGCGACGTGCGGCCGCGATTGCACGGCCAGTATCTACTGGTACTGCACAAGGAATTCGTGTGGTCGCCGGGGGCGCTGGTCAATGCGCTGTCTTGGCTGCGTGAGCATCAGAATCCGATGCTGGCGGCGGCGAATCTCCGCAGGCTGGGCGAACAGGGCGGGGCACGGCACTGGTCGGAATCGGTAGACGCCGAAACGTCCGCCGTACTGGAGCAGGCCCTGGACACCGGGGACGTGGAGCAGATTACAGACGCGATTGCAGAGACGCCAACCCGCCGATGGGCGTTCTGGCAAGAGGAAGCGGTTCGCTGGTCGGGCAAATGGTTGGAAGACGTATTCTTTGCCAGGTTGGATTGGCTGGACTCGATACGGTTTTTCGGCCACGCCGAGCGGTGCCTGTTCGTGGACATCTACGATGTGATGCGGCGGTACTGGCAGGAGCTAGACGGCCGGTCGCTCGCGCCTCGCATGGAGCGTATCCCCGACGAACTCGGGTCGGTCATGCACCTGTACCATCCCAAGGGATACCCGCATTTTGGCGAGCGACTACAAGGCTATTTCGGGCAGAACCCGGCCAAGTGGGAGAATACGCGGTTCACGCCGGACGAGTTCCGCGAGATCCACGAGTTCAATACCGACCCGTACGCGGGTATCGAGGTCACCAAGAGCGGCGAAGTGAAGCGCGGCCGCAACCGGCAAGTACCGTTCCGGTGGCACGAGAACGGGGCGGTGTGGCGATACCACCGACGCGCGAAGCAGTGGTTGGACAACGGCGGCGCGGACGACCTGAGACAATGGCTGGGCTCCGGCAAGATCGTAGACCCGCCGCGACGGCCCACGTCGGTTGTGCTGGCACCCGATTGCCGGTGTCTACTGATGGCGGAGAATCGGGAATGGCGAGACGTGTCAATGCCGTTCAGGGCGCTGCGGGCTGGGCTTGACAAACTAGGACACCCGGCCGAAGTGGTCGCCGTCAACCGGAAATCCAAGTGGCCGTTTGTCGCCGAGACGCCGGATTGCGTGTGGGTCTGGAACGGCGGCAAGGGATACCGGGGCAAATGCGCAAGCAAGTTTTCAGATCGCGGCATCCCTGTGTTCCTACTGGAGCGCGGCTTCTTCCGTCGCCATCAGTACACGCAGGCGGACCCGTGCGGGTTCAACCATACCGCCTCTTGGGTTGCCCGGCTGCCCGAGCCTGCGCCGGACGGCGGGGCGGAACGGTTCGCCGAAGTGTGGGGCGGGAAGCCGAGCCCGATGCGGAAGCGTGCCGGATACATGCTCGTATTGCTCCAGACGCCCGGCGATTCGCAGTTGGCCGCATCGTTCTACCAGTCGCCCGGCCCGCTCGTCCGCGCTGTAGAAGCGGCATGCCCTGACGGCCTGGACATTCGCGTGCGGGCACACCCGCTGCATAAGTGGGGCTGCGGCACGGCATGCCGGTCACGGATGATCGGCGGCACGCTGCAAGAGGCGGTCGAGGGCGCGGCGTTCTGCGTCACGAACAACAGCAACGCGGGCAATGAAGCGTTGGCGTGGGGCTGCCCGGTCCTGAGTATCGGCCCCAGTCTCTACAGTGCGGGCGGGGTCAGCCCGACCTGCACCCCGGCGACGTTGCGCGACCATATCGAGATGATGGCCGAAGGCTGGCGGCCGGATCGTGCGAAGTTGAACAATTACCTATATTGGCTCGCGGCCCGGCAATGGTCGCAGGAAGAGATCGCTGATGGCGAATGCCTCCGATCCATCCTCGCCGAGACCGCTTGACGGCATACCGGCCGTCGTTATGGGCACGGGGCCGGACCTGCCCGCCGACCGGCTGACGGACTTCCGCGAACACTTCACTATCGGCGTGAATTCGCTCTGGCAGAAGGCCCACTACTTCCTGCCCCGCGTGTCGTTCTGGATCGACGGCGACGTGCCGAACCTGTTCCCGGCCTGGCACGCTTCGTGCCTGTGTGTATGCGACCGATCGGCCGCGCCGACCGATACGCACCTGTGGGACGAGAATCGCCCTGTAAGCCTTCCGGCGTTCGGGGGCACCCTACCAGTCCAATGCGGCGAGTTGTCGCCTTACAACCTTATCCTCCGCCCGAATACGGCCGTTGTCGCGGCTCTGTGGGCTCTGTCGCTGGGCTGTGCCCCGGTCGTGATGCTGGGGTGCGGTTGTGAGGCTGACGATCGGCGGCCGGACCAGCACGCGGCGATGACGGCGGCGCTGAGCGAGTTGGGCGAACAGCACTACAGGGTCGAGGGCGAATGGCGGGATACGCTGTGGCTCTGGCCCCGGTGCGTGATTGAAAATCCCGTGATGTGGGCGAGCTATACGCTGTGCCCGCGCATGGTGCATCCGGGCGGCGACGAGGCCGTGCGACGAATCCGCGAATTCTACTGCCGCACGAGGTGAACTGATGGGCTTGTACGAACGCCCAGCCCCGTAGGGGCGATCCGAAAAAAACAATGACCACAGACACGAGGTGACCTGATGAAACCGAGCGACATCAAATCCGCAATCAGCAACATCGCCGCCGACATTGCGCGGGCACGGCAACAGTCCACGCAGGCCAAGAGTTCATTGATCGGCGAGAACAACAGGCTGGCGAACATGCCGACCACGTACGCAGAGGCGATTGTGGCCATCGACGCCGGGGCCGCCGCACATCCTGACGACCCCGCATGGCTGGGGTGGCAGGCCGAGAAGGACTTGTTCGTGGCTGAGTTCCTGGAATTGCAGCCCGTCGTCCAAGCCGCCGCCGCCGCGATGCCTTCGGAGTTCTAGTACATGGCTCACGCTTGGGACAATGCGTCGTACCCGAAACGAGCGCAGGCGCTGGTGCAGTCTGCCAACATCGACGCGAACCTTGCGCATTGCCCCACGCTGTTGGTGATTACTGACGCCAACGCCATTGCCAAGGCCGACATCGCCAGCAAGCGGTATCAGATCTACGATCACAACGGCACCGAGATGCCGTACGCCGAGCGGGTCTATACCGAAGGGGCGACCTACCTCAACGCCAAGATTTTCGTAGCCGGGTCCAGCACGACGCTGTACGCCAGTCCGACCGGCGATCAAAATAAGTTCTGGATTTACTACGGCGACTATGATCCCGGCTCCGATCAGGACGACCCGACGAATGTGTGGGATTCGTACTACAAGGGCGTCTGGCCGATGGACGAGGCGTCCGGCCACCTGATCGACGAGACCTCCAACAGCAACGACTCGACCGTCGAATCGAACCTGACGTACGGGCAGACTGGCAAGATTGGCAACGCCGTAGATTTCAACGGGTCTAGTTCGTACGCCACCATTCCCCATTCTGCTGATTGGGCGATGGCCGCCGACTTCACTATCGAGTGCTGGGCCGACACAGATCTCACAGATTACTATGGCATGCTGATCTATCACTACGATGCCGGCACCAAAGATGGATTTGCTCTCTGGCAGTACACGACGGGTAGCGGTCAGTGGAGGCTGAGAGTTTGGGTCAGTGACGTGTCGGCGACACCCGCTTCCAATGCCGCCCCGACAACTGATTACACGCATTTGGCCGCAACAAGAGTATCCGGCACGCTGACCCTGTATGTGAACGGGGTCGCTCAGACAGTTACAGCCTCCCTGTCTGGGGCGATTGACTCTAGTGGTGTCTTGGCGTTTGGAAGGCATAACAACGATGCCTCTCGCTACTTCAACGGCCGCATGGGCGAAAGCCGAATCAGCAACGGCGTCGGCCGTTCCGTCGCCTGGCTCAAGTTCCAAGTAGCGAACGTCCACGAGTCCGACCACGAGCAGACGTGGAGCGCGGAAGAGGACAAACCAGCGGGCGGAATCGTGATACTCCGACGACGTAGGGAAGCGGCATAATGAGCCAAGGAATCCAGTTACGGAAATACGGCGTCGAGTTCACGGTGGACTTCGAGCTATACGAGATCGACGGCGTAGACCTGCGAACCGATTGGACCCCCGCCGCCGCCGACTGCGAGGTGATGAAGGACGGCGGGGCATTCACGCAGTGCACGAACACCGCCACCGACGAGGGTAGCACGTACAGTATCGTCATCACGGCGACAGAGGCTGAAGCGGCCCGTATCGTAATCAAGGTTGTGGACGCGGCTACCAAGGTGTTCCTCGACAAGGTAATCGTCGTCGAAACGTACGGCAACGCGAGTGCCCAGCACGCCTTCGATCTGGACACCGCCGCCGCGACCATGCGCGGCACGGACGACGCGGCGACGGCCGCGAAACTTCTGGCCTATATGCAAGTCCTCACCCGAAGCGATCCGGCGATCAAGGCCGACCGTTCGACCGAGCTGGCCGAACTGAATACGGACGAAGGATCCGGCGCCGGGGACTATGACAACGCGAAGGCTGCACTGGAAGCGATCGCTGAACCGATGCTGATCGGGACGGTCGCCGCCAGGACCGACGACGCTGACTTCACGCTGACGGCGACGGACCTGACCGGGAACGACGACGACCACAACGGGCAACTGCTCGTATTCGTCACCGGGAACAACGCCGGGCTGATGCGAATCATCGGCGATTACACCGGGTCAACGGATCGGGTCCAATTCACCGGAACCGGGTTCCTGGCCGGCTTCCCGAATCTTGTCCAGGTCGGCGACGTTTGCCGCGTCCTGTCCGCCGCAATCTAGAAAGGCCGAACAATGTCCAAAACGATTTCCACCGCTGCAAGGAACGCCGCCGCCGATGCTGTCGTCGATCTTGTCGACGCCGGATCCGGGGCGGGTTACATCGAAATCCGAACCGGGGCGAAACCGGCCGGACCCGACAGCGCAGCGACCGGGACGCTTCTGGCGACGCTTCCGATGTCGGATCCAGCGTTCGGGGCCGCCGCCGCTGGCGTCGCGACCGCTTCGGCGATCACGAACGACTCGTCCGCCGACGCGTCCGGGACGGCCGGGCATTTCCGGATCTACGATTCGGACGACGCCGGGATCGTCGACGGCGACGCGGGCCTGTCCGGATCCGGGGCGGAACTGATCCTTGACGACGTCGACATCGTCGCCGGCGGAACGGTCTCAATTTCGGCCTTGACCGTGACAATGCCCGCCAGCTAAGGCGCCTTCATGCTGATCTTGTTCCCCGTACAAATCCGCGATCGGACCGGAACCGGGGCCGTCGACCTTCCGTCGATTGTCCTGGCCGCGGAAGGAACGCACGTCCCGCCGGTCTTCACGGGGACGGGGGCCGTCGTTCTCCCGGCGATCGTCGTTTCTGGGCAAGGGACGCACGTCGCGCCAATCTTCACCGGGACCGCTGGG
>Ga0207997_1001047_pt1 | contig 14355 bp, 17 predicted proteins | sample AntAceMetag02UKN_FD_184777 | JGI IMG/M metagenome (GOLD analysis project Ga0207997, IMG submission 184777) | Saline lake microbial communities from Ace Lake, Antarctica - Antarctic Ace Lake Metagenome 02UKN (SPAdes) (version 2) | ecosystem: Environmental > Aquatic > Non-marine Saline and...
TGCGGTTAATGAGATATTAAAAAGAGCATCTGTGATTGAGGCTGATTATGCGTCTAAGGTTATAAGTAATGCCCTAGAAGAATTTATACCTGGGCGGATAGATGTAACAGGCCCTATGGTTGGTAATATTAATAAGGAAGCAATAGAGAAGATTTTAACAAAACGTGAGGAGCTCAATGGATAAAGATGTGCATTTTTTTATAGATGAGATTGTTGAAGAGCTAAGAAAGCTTTTACCAGAAGCAGAAGTTTATTCAAGAATGGTTAGGTATGATGGGGAACACGCTGTTATATTTGAAGTGTACAAAGATGAAGAGAAGTATGGGAATAGATATAAACTTAGTAAGATAAATATGTCTTCTTATAAAAAGATTGCTTTGAATTTCTATAACCATATTAAGAACTATTCTAAGGAGGGCTTGTTATGATTCTTAATTGTCCTTATACTAACAGACCTTGTGAGAAAAATGATTGTCCTTATCAGGTAAAACATATTATTCCATATATATCCGAAGAAACTGGTGAGACAGAGAGTATTATAATTGCCGGGTATTGTTCTGTAGGCGATAGAGATGAGACTATAGCAGAAGGGTATTGTACTTATGAGTAGAATTTTAGTTGTTGGTGATTTAATGTTAGATGAATATGTTGATGGGGATGTTGATAGGATTTCTCCTGAAGCTCCTGTGCCTATTCTAAACTGTAAGACTGTTTCAAGAAGTCTTGGCGGTGCAGGTAATCTTGTAGCTAACCTAGTTGGGCTTGGTCATATTCCTTACGTGTTGGGTGCTGTTGGTAGTGATTATGCTGGTGGCTTGATTTCAGAGATTTTGTCTGAGCTTGGGGTTCCTTTTGATTTTATTAAGGTGCAGGTTGGTAGAACTACTACGCGAAAAACAAGGTTTTGTTCTTCAGGGCAGCATATTCTAAGAGCAGACAAAGAAATTGTTGGCTGTGTGGATTTATTTAATGAGGTTGAGAGTTTAGGAGAATTTGATTATGTTATAGTATCTGACTATGCAAAAGGTGTGGTTACTATAGACCTACTCTCAGAGTTGAAGAATAGGTTTCTATATAAGTCTACATTAATCCTAGATCCTAATATTAATAACTTAGATATCTATAATGATCTTGATGAGGTTATGTTTGATTATATTACTCCTAATATTCATGAAGCTAAAGCTTTTAATAATAGGAAAGATAGTAGTATAAAAAGCATTGCCCGTAATTTAACACGGTTAAGTAATAATATAATTATTACTTTAGGGAAGGATGGTGTATTTGCTTTAGAGAGGAGTTTTCCTAAAGGGCTTAAAGCTGAATATATACATAAACAGATTAAACATAAGCCTATTGATATAGTGGATGTATCTGGTGCTGGTGATACTGTTGTTGCTACATTTGTAGATGGGCTTATAAAAGGTATGTCATTTTTTGATGCTGTTGAGTATTCTCAGAAGATGGCTAGTATTGTGGTTAGCAAACGAGGAACATATGCTATAAGGAAAGAAGACATATGAAATATGATGTAGTTATTTTTGGTAGTGGTATTATGGGACTTGTTACAGCCTGGATATTTCAGAGGAGGGGATATAGGGTTCTTGTTCTAGAAAAGGAAGGGGCTGAGATAGGTGGAGTACAGACATTAGCTTCACAGGGTATTTTGCATAGTGGGTTTAAATATTTATGCAGACGAGGAGATGAGCGAATGTATAGAGAGGCTATTAGTTGGTGGTATACTATTCTAACCTCTATTTCAGAAGATGTTATTCTCTCTAAAAAAATTGCTGTTGTTGGTAATGATTTTTGTTCTAAATGTAAAGTATGGCTTGCATCTAAAATGTTTAGAGGCAATACTACTATATTTTATAATAAAGGAACTTGTGTTACTTCTGATAATATAGTAGCTGTTGATAAGTTAGTTAAAAATTTATCTAAGTCTCTTGATATTATGGCATATGATCCTGATTCTTTAATTAAAATGGGTAATAGAATAAGGATATTGGTTGAGGGAGCATATGTAGAAGTTATGGCTGACTGGTTTGTATGTGCTGCTGGAGAAGGGAATAAAGATTTATTTGGTCTTATAGCTAGACATACTATACTACAGAATAAAAGAACTTTTAAGATGTTTACTATTAAAGAAAGTAGCTATTTGCCAACAATGTTTGTCCATTATGTTACTAAGCATTCAGGGCTGAAGCCTATGTGTACTATAACTTCTATTGCAGGAGATATAAGAAAATGGGATGTGGGGGGTAAGATTGCTGAAGGAGATACTAGTATACCTAGATTTATCAAAACTATTAAATCTCTCAGAGGTATAAACTTTAATATAAAAGCTGAAGATATATCTTATAAATATGTGGATGTAGCAGAGGTAGATGGTACTAATCCTTATGTGTTTACTAAAGGTAATTGTATTGTAGCTTATCCTGGAAAGTTAGTATTAGCTCCTTATACAGCTATGAAAATTATGGGAGAAATAGAAAAGGAAAAATGAATAAAAACTATATAAAGAATACTGATTTGTTAGTCAGTAAGATTGGCTTAGGTACAGTTAGGTTTGGTAGGGATAGAGGACTTAAGTTTGAAAGCTCTATACCTTCAGATGGTTACTTACTAAATTTGTTAGATAATGCCAAAGACATAGGAATTAACTATATTGACACTGCACCTGCTTATGGCACTAGCGAAAAGAGGATAGGTAAACTGCTATATGGTCAGAGACATGATTGGGTAATTAGCACTAAAGCTGGTGAGTTATTTGATAATGATAGAGGTAAGTCTATATATAACTATACTTTTGAGTTTATTTATGAGAGTGTTATTGAAAGCTTGCGTAGATTAAAGACTGATTATCTGGATATGGTGTTTGTACATATGTATAAGCATCAAAGTGGTGTAGATGAAGAAACTTTATCTGCTTTGAGATCTTTAAAAAGAAAAGGGTATGTGAGATATATAGGTGTGTCTGTTCCATATGCTATGGAAGATCTTTCTTCCTGTTTTGAAGTTGATGTAATAATGTTAACTCATAATAAGCACCATGTGGATAATGATGTTCTAAGGACTTGTAGTGGGCAAGGTAAAAGTATTATAGTAAAGAAGCCTTTGGATAGTGGTAATATTATAGCTAATGATGGATATAGGTATATTTTAAGTACTGATTATTATACTCTGAACTTTTCTTCTATTCTTACAGGAACTATGAATGTAGAACATTTAAAAGAAGCAGTGAGGTGTGTTGATGATTACTACAGTATTTACTAATGGCTGTTTCGATATTGTACATGAAGGGCATTTGTATTTATTAAGAGAGGCTAAAAAGCTTGGAGATAGGTTAATAGTAGGGCTTAATTCAGATAGGTCTGTAAAACAATTAAAAGGGAGCACTAGGCCAATCTTTGGTCAGAATTTTAGAAAAGCTCATATAGAGGCTTTTAGTTTTGTAGATGCAGTTATAATTTTTAATGAAGCCACTCCCATGAGATTGTTAAGAATGTTTACTCCTGATATATTTGTTAAAGGCGGGGATTATAGTAATCCTGTAGGTTTTGATTTTGTTAGAAGTTATGGGGGTGAGGTTGTTATTTTTCCTGCTACTAAGGATTCTACTACTGATATTATTAAAAGGATTAAAAACTTATGATAGAGTTACCAAAGACTGTTAGAATAGGTGGATTTATTTATGATGTTATATACCCACATGTGTTTATAGAAGATTTTGATTATACTGGATCCTGTTCTTATTATGCACAAGAGCTAAAAATATCTGGTGTGGGTAATAGTGTGGAGCGTAGTGACTATAGCATAGTCTCTACTTTTTTACATGAGCTTGTTCATGCTATCGATTATGTTTATTGTGGCAATTGCTTGGAAGAGAGGTCTGTAGAAAAACTTGAAACACTCCTATTCTCAATTATTAGAAGTAACCCACTTTTGTTTTCAGAGGATACTCCTAAAAGAGTAGATATTTTAGGTAATAGATATGAAGTTCTATATCCTCATGTATTTGAAGATGCTGAAGGTAATTTATCCATAATAGATATGAGTCGAGGTGTTATAATGATAAAGGACTCTATTGATAGTATTGTGGTTAAAAAGCCTATAATAACTGTTGCGCTGCTTTTTTCAATCTTTTGTTCTGGTGAAATAAAGAATATTTTAGGGGATGGTGAGGAATATCCATTTACTAGTAAAAAGTTGAAAAGTTTTTGTAATGGGTTGTACCAAGTAATTATAGATAATAATATTGAAGAGCTATTCAGAAAGTTGAGTGATTAACGTGAGAAAAAAAACTTGTACACAATGTGATAAAAGGGATACTTGTGTTTCTTTATGTGAAAGAATGCAAGAGTATGTATCACAAGATCATGTGCCTATGTATGAACAATTACACTCAAGTAAGAATGTTGGGGAGTTGGTTGCTCATGACGATGCCTTTTCTTGTGGCTATGATACTTTCTATAATTGTGCGTCTAGACTAAAACGTGTTATTATTCTAATGAGTAATGATGGTAAAGATATAGATACTATACGTTATCATGTATCTACAGAAGAAAGAGAAATACGTAGGATTCTAAGGAATTATCATAGAAATTATAATCGATATAAAAGTATTTATCGGCATGAAGCTATAATTGATATGTAATTTTAGCTACTTATAGGCAATTTAGTTCATAGTAAAGAAGTTTAATAAATAATAAAGTGGTGAATTGTATTGGGATATAATACTACGCAAGTAGAACGAATAAAAACTGTTTTAGCTATAAAAGAGCTTAAAGATGAAGGAATGTCTAATACTAAGATTTCAGATGAGCTTAAGTTAGATATACGTACTGTAAACAGACATTGTAAATATATTCAAGATCTAAAGGTATCTGATTTAACTGGGGAAGAAGTAGCTGAGAAAAGACAAGAGCTTTATTTAGAGTTATGTAATGTTGAGATGGAAGCTAAAAAGCTATTTGACTTATACAAAACTCCTAAGCCTTGTATCGCGTGTGGTGGAGAAGGAGTAGTAGAGGTAGGTAAAGGTGAAGATAAGACCATTAAGCGGTGTAAGGCGTGTTCTGGGCTTGGGTTTAGCCTTAATACCTTAGATGCTAACAGGTTTTTAAAATCTTGGGCAGAGATTATAGATAAGAAGGTAGCTTTATATGGATTGGACAATATTAAGCCTAGTGTGGTAATGAATACTCAAATTAATAATAGTTATGTAGCGAAAGATAAAATACCTGCTAGTGTAGCAGAAACTATAAGAAAAAAACTAATAGGTAATCATGAGAATATCATGAAGGTTAAATATGAAGAAGAATCACAAGAATATTAAAGAAGATAGAAAAAAGTTACAAAATAAGTTTGATGGAGAGCTCCCCGAATATCTGAATGATTATTTTGATGATAAGGAGAGAGATTTTTTAAAACAGAAGTTTACTTCTGCTATAGCTACTGATGGCAACTTCTGGGAGACTAATGAGTTTAGGATATATAAGTCTCCCAAAGTTCAGAAGTTAGTATATGAAGAAGCTGAAAGAGCTACAGAACGACTTGAAGATGAGAAAGATGTAACCGAAGTAGAGAGAAATGCTTTAATCTCAATCTGTGAAGATGATTTATACTTATTCGCTATTCGTTACTTCCCTCATTATTTAAAAAAGCCTAGTAGCCCATTACATACCTATTTATATTATTACTTATCTAGAAATCTTGGTAAGAAGAATCGTAAGCGTGGATTCAAACATGCTGTAGCAGCTCCACGTGGTGGAAGCAAATCGTCAGTGGTATCTTTAATATTTCCTTTATGGTGTATTACCTATAATAAAAAGAAGTTTATGATTATCTGCTCAGATACTGCCGGTCAGGCGGAAGATTTTCTTGCAGATATAAAGCGTGAGCTTGAGTTTAATGTTAAACTTAATTCTGATTTTCCTCATATACAAGGTAGAGGGGCTACTTGGAGACAAGATGAAATAATAACTGCAAATGATATTAAGATTTTATCATTAGGTACAGGTTCTAAAATCCGTGGTAGGAGATTTGGTATTCACAGACCTGATCTTCTAGTTGGAGATGATTTAGAATCAAGTGATATGGTAAGATCCCCATCTACAAGACAATTTGTTAGATATGAATGGTTTGATAAAGATGCAATGCATGTTGGTGGTGAGGAAGGCTCTCCTATCGATATGCTTGTGGTTGGTACTATTATTGGTAAAGATGCGTTACTTAATGCATTACTTAATCCAGAAGAGTATCCTGAGTGGACTAGTAAAAGATTTAAGTCTGTTAAGAAGTTTTCTGATTCAGATCTATGGGGAGAATGGGAGCAGTTATACAAGAATAGGTTAGATATAGATAGGCAGCACACAGCCAGAGCTTTTTTTCTGGTTAATCAGAAAGAGATGTTAGAGAATACTGAAGTCTTATGGCCTGAAGGTGAGTCTTATTATGACTTGATGGTTATTAGAGCTTCAAACAAAAGTGCATTCATTACTGAGAAGCAGAATGAGAGTGTTGACTCAACTAAGATTCTTATTCCGTTTGATGATCTACATTTTAAAAACTTTACTTCTGATCCAGAGATGCAAAAGATACTCAACAATAAGAGAAATCCTTGGTTTGGCGCGTTAGATCCATCATTAGGTAAAAAAAGTAATAAGAATGATTATAGTTGTATAACCACTATAGTTAAAGATTTGAAGACAGGGTATATTTTAGTTGTGGGGTTTGATATTAAGCGTAGAGAAGTAGATGATCAAATTATGTCTATTTTACGTAACCATCAGAAATATAGATATAAGTTGTTTGGAGTAGAAACAAATGCATTTCAGTTAGTTGTATCAGATACGCTAAAGAAAAGATCAAGAGAGCAAGGTATATATATACCAGTAAAGGATATTTTAAATTATCAAGATAAAAAGATGAGAGTTGAGTCTATAGTTCCTCTTTTACAAGATGGTACTATAATCTTTGATAATAATGCTTATAAGCATAATAATATGTATAATCTTGCCATAGATCAGATTGTTACATTTACTGGTATTAATGATGAGCATGATGATGCTTGTTTTGTACCTGGGACTGCTGTTACAACAGACGATGGGGTAAAGAATATAGAGGATATTACTACATCTGATTATGTACTTTCTCATACTGGTAAGTTTTGTAAAGTAGAGGCTACTTCTAAAAGAGAATTTAGTGGAAATTTATTGAAGCTTAATGTAGTAGGTGTTGAAAATATAAAGTGTACTGAGAATCATCCTTTCTTAAAAATTGATTATAAGAATGAGTATATGTCTTCTATAAGATCTTTTAGAACTAATTTGTATGGAGAGCCGAGTTTTTTAAAAGCAAGTAGTCTTGATACTAAATCTCATTTATTAAGTACTCCAACTATTTGTGATAAAGTTTCTACAATTATAGATATGAGTAAGTTTTTGGATAGGCGTATAATAGAGGATGATAAGATTTATGGAGTTTTTGGTAGTGGTGGTAATACATTTAAAAATCCCAAAAGTAATCCAATTGATAGGTTTGTTAAGGTTAATGAAGAATTTGCATTTATTGTTGGATATTTTTTAGCAGAAGGTAGTACTAATAATTCTCATACAGTTGAGTTTTCTGGGCATATAAAAGAAAAAAAAGTAGTAGATTTTTTAAAAAGCAAGTTTAAGGAATTTGGGATAGAAAAAAGTTATTATACTGTTAGAGATAATTCTAATGGCAGAAAAATTACATTTAATTCAGCCCCCTTTTCTAATTTATTTGGAACTTTTGATTCTAATAAGAAAAAACATCTTCCAGAGTTATTTATGAAGTTAGATATTAAGGAATCTAAAGCCTTAGTTCTTGGATATTTATTTGGGGATGGTCATTATCCTGCTACTGGAGTGACATCCTGTAGTATTTCTAGAAGTATAGCCTATCAGATATTTTTTCTTATTGGTAAGATAGGTCTATCTCCTAAATTAAAATTTTGTAGGAGAAAAGGTAGATGGGCTGGGTTGGGTATTACTGGAGTTATCCCTAATGATCAATATAATGTAGAATTAGATAGGACTAATACTAATAAGCTTCTTTCTGATATGCCTGAATTTATAAAAGAAATATATAAAGATAAGACTGTAAGAACTAAAGATATTAAAGTTGTTAGAACTTCAGTTATTAATAAAGGAAAACTTATACATAGAAAGATTAGGGATATATCTAAAGAATTTTATGCTGGATATGTCTATAATTTGAAAGTTGGAGATGATAATAGTTATGTAGTAAATGGTGTAGCTGTTCATAATTGTGATAGTCTTGAAATGGCTATACGTATGGCTACTGAGAATAAATTCAGAATGATAACAAAACAAAACAGGTAGATATGTGGAAGATACAAAAATAACTTGTGATTATGGTATATATACTATAGAGTGGTGTAATATAGCTGCTCAAGGAAGTACATTAGAAGAGTGTGTTGATCGTTTGTGTAGAGCTGTTATATCTCAGATAGCAATTAATATACATAAAGGTAGGAGTTTTACACATAATTTGAAGAAACCCTAACTAACTTTAAAAAAGATGCTTTTAGTTAGTAAGCAGAAAAGGAGAAAGATTATGGCATTTAATAATAATTTCGTGTTTGCAGTTAAGTGTGGAAACAAAGTATTGCGTGAAGTAGGCGGAGGGGTATATCTACCTTTTGGGTCTGAGTATTCAATTCTTATGAAGAATTTGGATTCTCGTAAAGCTGTTGTTTCAATTGATGTTGATGGTGAATCTGTATCTGAGCATAAGTTTATTATTGATGGTAATAATTCTTTAGAGTTGAAAGGTTTTGAGAAGGGTAATACTGTAACAAATGCTTTTAAGTTTATAGAAAAAACAGAAAAAATAAGTAATTATCGTGGTGATAAAGTAGATGATGGGTATATTAGAGTTGAAGTAACTTTTGAAAAACATGTAGAAGAGAAACTTCCTCTTTATTTAACTGATGTGTATAAGTGGTATTCTCCTTATACTTATAATGAGCCTAATCCTCTTACGCATAGAAACGTTTGTTATAGTAATAGTAACATGACTGATCAAAACTGTACTTATGAGTATACGTATGATTCTTATGGGCCAACACCGATAGCTTACATGTCTAATACCTCATGCCAGTCTAAATCTATTGATGAAGGTATTACAGTAAAAGGCTCTAAACAAGTCCAAGATTTTGTTACTGGAACTACAAAAGAGTTGGAGGCTGAATCTAGTATTTTTACTATTTACCTTAAAGGGTATAGAAATGTGAGTAAGAAGGTAAAAGCTCCAATAACTACTTCTGACAAAGTTAAATGTAGTACATGCGGCACTAATCAAAAATCAAGTTCTAAGTTTTGTCATGAGTGTGGAACTTGTTTATACTAACAAGATAGGTGGTTAATATATGGCTAAAGCAGAAGTTTTTAATAGACAGCATAATCTTTATGGTGAAAATAGTGATTTATGGGAGCTATATTTCAATGCTGCCCTCGGTGGTGAGAATTTTGTAAATTCTGATAACTTGTTTACTCATAGGTTAGAAGATGGTACTGATTATGATCAGAGGTTGGAAAGAGCCTATTACTTAAACTTCTGTGATGCTGTTCCTGAGATATATAATACTTATATTTTCAAAGAGAATGTGGAAAGGCCACCTGACGGTAATCTTGAGTTTTTTAGAAAGAATGCTGATAGTAGGGGATCGTCTATAGCGGATATTATAAGAAAGGCTGGTTATTTCTCATCTATATATGGAGTTATGTATATTTTTGTAGATATTTCCTCATCTACTAAAAAAGTTCCTTCTAAAGCAGATATTAAGGCTGAAGGCATTCTTCCTTATTGTTCTCTAGTGCACCCAACTGATTTAGTTGATTGGAGTTTAGATAATAAGGGCATATTTAATTGGGTTATTATGAAAGAGCAATATAGCAAAGATTCAGATCCAGAAGTAGAAAGAGAGGATGAGACTCATTTTAGAGTTATTACTAGAGAGAAATGGTGGATTGTCGATTCTGACGGTAAGTCTGTTACATATGAAGACGGTACGGAGTCCAGTGGTAATAATGAAATAGGGCTTATACCACTTGTAACTATGTACCATAGGGATTTATTATCCGACCATGTTGGTCAATCAATGCTTAAAGATATTGTATATATAAATAGAGCTATAATGAATTGGTGTTCTTGTTTAGATGAGCAAATAGAGAGACAAGCTTTCTCTCAATTAATCATGCCTGATGACGGCACGTTGAGTGAGGATAGGGAAAGTGGTGGAGATCCTTTACATAAAGCTGGGACTGCCTCTATTCTTACATTTGCTCATGATGCCTCCAACCCACCTCAGTTTATCTCCCCTAATGTAGAGAATATGAGTATTATTTGGAGTTTTTGTGTAGATCATATTAAAGAAATCTATAGACTATCAGGTCTTCTTGGGGGTACAGGAGATTTATATACATCTAGGTCTGGTAGGCAATCACAGATGAGTTTTGTAGGAGTTAATTCTTCCTTAGCTAGTAAAGCAGCAGCATATCAAAAAGCAGAAAATTCTATATCTAAATTAGCTTTAATGTTTATGAATGTTGACATAGCTTCTTATAATGATGTAAAATACCCATCTACTTTTGATGTTGTAGGGTTAGCTGAAGAGATAGACGGGCAGCTTAAAATTCTTGAGCGTAATTTTAGTGAAACTTTAAATAAGGCTATGATGAAGGATATTTCTAGAAAAGCCGTACCAATGGTTTCTAATGATATACGAGCTGCTATAGAGCAAGAGATAGATTCAGGAACTGGTAAAGTAGAAACACTAACTACTGGTGGTTCTGAGATTACTAATGAGAAAGATGGCGAGGGAAACCCTAACTCTAATCAGAGTAATTCTTTAAAGACTAAAGAGGCCAAAGATAAGGAAGAAAGTAGCCATGAAGTAGAGAAGGAGTAATATATGAAATTAACCGCTGAGGATAAGAGGTGGAGGGCTGAAGAGGACGCTCGGACTTTAATGAGAGCTGAAGAGATTAAACTTGATACAAGTAGAAAAACCGCTGCCACCGCTCAACTAACAAAATTGGTAAAAGATAAAGAGAAAGAAGCTAAAGCTGCAAAGTCAGTCGCATCTTCTTTAAAGAAAAGTAAACCTGTAACTAAAAAGAAACCATCTAATAGACGTAAAAAATAAAACAAAGGATTTTGTTTTTAACATCTTGGATAAGATGCTGGAGGATATAATATGGCGTTAAATGAAGAACTTGTTAAAAAAGCTAAAGAACTTGAAGTAAAGTATGATTCTGAAAAGGCAACTGATGACACACTAACAACACTTATTGCTGATAAAGAAGAAGAAAATAAGAAAAAGGAAGAAGGAAAAGATCCTGACTATTGGAAGTCGGAAGCAGAAAAGGCTATCAAGAAACGCGATGAAGCTAAGAAGGATAAGCGTAAGCTTAAGGAACAGTTAGATACTCTTGAATCAGCCTTATCAGATGCTAAGAAAGGTGCAGCAGACCCTGAAGAGATACAAACATTGCGAGATGAGCTTAAAGATCTTAAAGTTTTTAAACAAGAGATGGATGATAAGGCTGAAGAGGAAGATCTTAAAACTAAGACGGAGAAAGAACGTCTAGAAGTTGGGTTTAATAAAGAATTAAAGAGCTTGAAAGATCAACTAGATGAGATTCAAACTGAGAGTAAGAGGGCTTTAGATAAGCGTAAGGATGAATTAGAGAAGCTCAAACAAACTAATGTTGTCTTACAAAGAAACTCTCTGAAATCAGAGATTATTGAGGCTGCTGTTGGTAAAGAGGCACTCAAACCTAGTCAGATTGTTAGGCTAACAATTAGTGATTTTGAGTGGGATGATCATGAACAAAAGTTTATTCATTTCAAGAAAGATAAAAAAGGCAAGATAATCGATGAGTTAAGTGTTAGTGAGTTCATTGATGAATACCTAAGTGATGAAGATAATGAGAATTTAGTGCGTGGAAGCGTAAAGAAAGGTTTTAATTCTGAAAAGAAGACTACTGAGAAAGCTGGTAGTACAGAAACTGACTTAACTATAACCGATCAGATCAAGAAAGAAGCAGAAGATCGTGGCTTCGAACCTGACGTTTGGGTAAAGATTAAGCAGAAACAAAATAAAAAATTAAACAGAGAAGAGAAGTAAGGTTAAAATATGGATGTATTTAAAACCTTCGTTATTTCTCTATAATAAGGAAGGTGAACAATAAATGGCTGAAATTAAATACGGACACATGGAAGGTCCTGGTAGGGGTAAGGAAATTCCGGTTGCAGCTAGTCAATATTTTAGTAGACTGGGTGGACATTTTGTGTATTTAAACGCTGGCAACGTTACTCTTAATGCCTCTGCTACTGGCATAGTTGCTGGTTGGGCTGAGGTTCCAAAAGATACTGCTGGTTATAATGCATGGAAGAGTTCTGCTACAGCAGAGACAGATAAGGTTTTTGTTATTACTGGCCTAGGTGATACATTTAAGTTACCTATTGATGAAACAAATGCTAGTCTTGCAGCTTCTTATCTTGGGCAGGGGGCTTGTCTTATGATAAGTGGCTCTACATACACTACAATACAGAGTGCAAAGATCGGTGGTAACGTCGCTGCTTCTCCTGTGTCTATTGTGGGTGTAGATACCGTTAATAAGACAGTTTTGGTAAAAATTAAACCAAGCAAGCTTCAGGCTGCTGGATAATAACTAAGGGGGTGAAAGACTATGGCAGGTGCAAAAAGATCGCAATTTTCCAAATAAGTTGCCGCTTTTCTAGTATTAGAAATACTGGAAAATACGAAAAATCCGGTGAATTGCTGGGATAACCTAAGCTCTATGCTCCACAACGTAATTGGAAACGATAAGCGTGATGGGTTGAAAAGTCAAAGAGTAGAAGGGTCAATCAGCAGCCAAGCCCCTGAAAGTCTATAAAAGTATGGGGAAGGTTCAACGACTTAGGTATTGATATAAGACAATAGATAAGATACCCACGAGCGCCGGACCCGAAAGGGAAGATATAGTCTGAACTGCATGGAGACATGCAGAAGTTGAGGTTAAACTCCTTGACGATAACAAATTGTTACGGAAAATATGAAACAGGATATGTACTCTTATTTCTGGGAGGCTTATGAAGATACTCCAGGTAAGTATGAGAGTATATTCGAAGTAGTTCAGTCTACGGCGGCCTAGACAAACATGGGCGAAGTTAGCTAAATTCGGTGAAAACCTCATGAAGGCAATACCGAGCGAATCCTTTAAGGAGCGTGTAACGACTATGAACCTAAATAGAGATGAAGTTAGAAGTGCACTAGTAGGTATGGTGATAGGAGATGGATGTTTAAGTAAGAGGCATACTAATGGTAATGCCTACTATCAAATGACTCATTGTGAGAGACAACATGAGTATTTAATATGGAAACAAAAAATTCTTGATAATATTATAGGAAGTACAGTACATAATACATTAAAAAAAATGAATGGAAAAGAATTTAAAGGTTTTCATCTAGGGTCAAAAAGACATCCAATGTTTACAAAATTATATAATAGATTTTATCATAACAAGAAAAAAGTATTAGATGAGTACTTAGTAAAAAAAATAACACCATTAGCGTTTTCTATAATTTATATGGATGATGGGTGTTATGGAACAATGGATAAGAAGCATGATAGTTTTTATCTTTGTACTCAGAACTTTGATTATGCTAATCAAATACTACTAAAAAAAAGCTTTAAACTAAAATTTAATTTAGACTGGAATTTAAATAAAGCTGAAAAAGATAAAAATGATGGTAGTTATCACTATAGATTAAGATTAGCTAATAGATGTAATGATGATTTTTTAAATATAGTTTCTCCTTATATTTCTAAAGTAAAATGTATGCATTATAAATTAGGTTCGAACGCTAACCAGTATTTAATAGATACTGTGATATAGTCTGATCTTTATGGAGACATAAAGAGTTATGCAGAAATGACATAACCTTACTTTTCGAAGTAAGTAACAAATATGATGAACAATTCTCGACAGCAATTGGTCTTGGTAAGCTATTAGAGAAACCTGAAGGTGAAGATCTACAGGCAGATCGGCCTATTGAAAGTTATACAGTCTATTGTGCTAACAAGACATTCGGTAGAGTTGTAAGATTCTCTAAAGAATCTGTTGAAGATTCACAAAAGACTTCTAACTTTGTTGGTCAAGTTGTTGGCTCTTGGGGTCGAGAATCTATGTCTACTAAGGAAGAATGGTATGCTAAGTTCTTCAATTATGGTGCGTACACTGCCGGTCATGCTATTTTCAATAATACTATGACAGGTATTATCACTGATCCAT
>Ga0207997_1001049_pt1 | contig 14334 bp, 27 predicted proteins | sample AntAceMetag02UKN_FD_184777 | JGI IMG/M metagenome (GOLD analysis project Ga0207997, IMG submission 184777) | Saline lake microbial communities from Ace Lake, Antarctica - Antarctic Ace Lake Metagenome 02UKN (SPAdes) (version 2) | ecosystem: Environmental > Aquatic > Non-marine Saline and...
CAAATAGTTCCCTCACTTTTTTCTGCGAGACATTGTGTAATCTCTTCATCGCTCCACCCGCTCTTTTCCAAGATTTTCTTGACCTCGTTTTCAGGAATTCTGAAATGGCCACCAAGCGTTCTGACTGCGCCGGTGATCGTCTTGTTTGTAATCCATCCCAAAACAGTATTCCTATCAACACCAATTATCTCTCCTACATCTCCGGTTGAAAACATATTTTTCATCTTACTTTCCTCCTTTTTATTTTACATACATATATACATAAAATCTCACACACGGGCAGGATCTCTGCTGGCGAAATATAAATTTTTTAAAAACGTTGAAAATAAAAATAAATATTTTTCCGGCTCGTCCAGACCCCCTGTGTGTGTGTTTTTTTGCCCCAAAACAGGGCGATTATAGCGTTTATCGTATAAAAAAACAGAGCTTTTTTTTGAGTTTCCGATGGTTTCGGCACTTTTTGAAAATTCCGGTTTTTGTATTTCTGCGTCCAAATTTTTCGTGACCCCCCAAAACACACCTCTTCTGATACTATTTATTTTAACGCCCTTTTGCATGTGTCAACCAATTTAGAATGGAATTCGTTCTTCAGCCAAGCATCTTTTCAAAAAGTCTATTCCCATTTCGGTTACTCGATATCCTCTCGATGTACTCTTAACAATGCTTTCTCGAATGAAAAACTTCGTTACTTCGTTCAGCGTATCTTTTTCATAACCCATCACCTCCGTAATTTTCTTTGGAGTAAAATACATTCCATCAAGAATATAATTCGCAAGAATCTTCCATTCCGGGAACAGTTTTAATGCTCCAAATAAAGTATCAAAATGGTCTGCGTTAACAATCACCGGTCGGTTCTTCCCGGAATATTGCGCGTACGCTAACGCCGGCGCAGAATATATTTCTTCAAGATATTCGTGAGCATATTCAACGTGTTCCTTTTTTATCACCAGCGTTTCATAATCATCTGAACTACTAAATACTCTTGCTGCTACCGCAGCTGACAACCGCGCAAGTTTCAGTCTTTGGTCGGCCGGCTCGACCAGCGGGATCTTCGGTGAATATTTTAAGCCCATCATATTCGCTTTTTTCAGAATCAGCATCTCGGCATCTTTAGTAAATACTACTTGCTCAACTGACCGTGTCCACGCCCATAAAATCAGGGTCTTACAATAATATGAAGTGAAGACGTGATCAACTTTTGGGATATCATCCGGGTGCCGATTAATAATTTTCGTTGGCACTTCTCCCGTCATTACACCTACCGCAAAATCTAGCCGTCTAATATCTTCGGCCTTCGGTATCAATCCGACAATAGCTGTTACAGGATACGTCAGCGTATTTAACGGATAACCGTTGCGTGCATTACTCATCATTATTAAGCGGGTCCGCGCATTTGTCTTTGCCGATACTACCTTCCTCACTTCGACTACTCCGGTACTTCGAAGCTCGCTTAACATCGCTATTTCCTCTTCCGCTATCCCCGACATCTCATCAATCACTACCAGGCGCCTGTCATTCAGTGGGAGTGCGCCCCAGCAATTATGACTTATAATGCCATTGCTTATAAAGTTGTGACCATCAGGAATAACAAAATCATAAACATCTTGCTTGCCGGCATTTTCGATCTTCACTACTTTATCGTAATATAACCATTCATCTAATACCTGCTTCAATCTAATCCAATGAATATCAGTTTTTGCAAACTTGAATGCCCCAACAAATATTTCTAATTGACTATACGATAACGGCTGGCCTTTCTTGATTTTTAGCAAGGATCCCTGTGATAATCCGTATCTGTTTTTAAATATTTCTGACTTTGTCAAACCCTCTTTTTTGCAATAGAGGTCTTGGCTGTACCTATTAAAAACAATCTTAATATCATTTGCAAGATGATGAATTCTATCAATATTCGGGTTTCTTTTATGGGTACAAAAACTCTTTATGCCAAGTATTTTAGTCTTGAATATCTCAATATCCTTCCCGGTTATTATTAATGCCCATAATGTCTTTTTCTCGCGACTGAAATCTGTTTTTGTTTCGACACTTCTAAGCAATGACACAATCCCAAAATTTAATAATAATATCTGTACAGTGCTGAGCAGATTCTTGCTCATAGAAGAATAACTAATTGCTTGATCTGAACTGCTTCTGGGAGATTGAAATACATTACCGTCACTATCTAAATATCCTTTCAAGAAGGCAGCTATAACATTCCGTGGCGCAGTCAATATAGAAGTTGGAACTACTTTTCCAGCGGCTTTAAGCTTTTCTAGCCCCCAGCGTTCACGAAGTTTCGCAATTTTCTTTTTGCCATATAATCTTGCAGAATATAAAATGCGTTCTCTCTGTGGTCGGCTATAAATCTTCGGATTCTCACCAATACCTATTTTGCAAGCATCACAAAAAGCATCTATAAGATTTTTATGAGTATTATAAAAAGCTAAATGCTCTACTCTATTTGTATCTCCGTCTCCAATTAATAACCCGAGCAAATAACCTTCCTCTTTTAGCAAATCATTATTGCCTCCTACATTACCACCGCGTTGAACACAAGCAACATCACCAATCCCCAAATCTTCTAATTTCCGGAATCCATCTGGCGTTAATATCGGGTGCTCATAAGTCCCTTGCAGTTCCAATCCAGAATGCAGCGTAATTTTAAGAGTAGGTTTATTTTTTAAGGTGATAAAATCTTCTATTTCTTTAAATCCATGCCTACCCCAAATTGCTTTTTCATTTCTGCAATCTTTAATTTTCTTTAACCCAGAACGTGTATAAACGAGAGTGTCACCGGTGACACAGACAAACCATTTATCACCCGTAGTAGTAATCGAATAAGCAAGCCCGGTACGCCCGGCGCCTTCACCTGAAATCTTATGACCCAGATCGTAATGTTCCATCAGAGTTTCTGCTACTGTCGATTTTGCCTGTCCGCTATCTCCTATAATCAAACATTCGGCCCAGCCCTTCCTTATATACCGTCCGAGGAACTTGAAGGACAGTACGCTATGATATACGAGGTCAAAAGCGGTCGCTAACGATTGCCGGCCCCATACCCGGGTAATATTCGTCTCTAAATCTTTATGGATCTCGGTAAACTTTTCAGCGACTGACTGATTCTTTCCAGGTCTAAAAATCTCAAGTTCTTTCCCCATCTCCAGCGAAATCGTAAAATCTGTCAGGCTCGACGAACTTGTCTCAAATTCCGAGAATGCGATACATACATATTGCGTTCGGGGATCCGCAAGGCTGTAACCGTTCAGCATATAATTTTCATTTGACTTAATACCATGCCCGAGGAAATATCCTATTCTCCTAACATATTCGTGATCGGTCAGGCTGTTTTCTATCTGCGGGATTACTTGAATTTCTTCCACGTTTACACGTTCAAGAATTTCTATATCCACCCGATGACAATTTTCTTTAATACCGCAACAATGCTTTAACGCAGCGAACTGCTTAGCTTCGGAACACTGAATTAAATTCAGAAAATCATTCGTTCGTGTAGTGAACGTCTTCTCTAATTTCCCGCCGGTTGCAGCCATTTTGCATCCCAGACATTTACTATTTTCTCGCTCTAAATTCGGAGTACACGTCACCCTGATTTTTTTTGGTATAATTAAGGGACTATCCCACTTCCCACTTACAATACAATTTACTGATAACTTCTTCGCGAAATATTCTACCCTGCTTGATTCCCCCAGATGCACTACGATCGGAGCGTCCGGCTCCTGGTCCTTCTCACTCGTAAACGGGCAATCATCATACAGGCACCTTACCGGACATTCATCATTGCCGAGGCTCCGAGCGAAATTACATAAGAAATGATAATCGCTATTTTCATATACTGTTTTAACGACCGGTGGAATCGAAGCTTTTAAGAAATTAGTATCTCCATAATGGTCACTATATGCTTGTGGAACCTTCAAAATCCAGTCAGTGAGTTTGAGTATGGTCTGAGCTTGTGTAAGTCCAATATCCTTATAAAACGAGGCGAGCGTCATTGTCGCTCGGTTCCGTGTATCCTTTTTGCGGATATGGTTCAGCATCAAATCTTCAATACATACCGGCAACTTCTTCCCTATTTTCTTTATCGGTTTACTTGGCGCAAGTTTCCTTTCTCTCTCGTGTTCGTCATACATCGATATAAATTGTGAGTACCAATCTACAGCTTCCGGGCGTGTCCCGATTTCGTTCAGGATCTCATCATCGTATAATTCTCCTCGTGGCTGTTTCGCCATCTTGAGAATCTTCGGCATCGATAAATTCTCGACCTCATACGTTGTCAGCTCAATTTTGTATAGCGAGCTTTTCGGGTGAACCGAATCAGCTATTCTCCATTGACGTCTAATAGAATACGCCGACAAATCTAGAGTCTTCAAATTCAGGTATTTTTCCAGCCACATTGCCGCGAGCTTGTGGCGATAAGTCATAAATGGATGAGGCTTCAACCCAAATACCAACGGACTGACAATAACGTGGAACCCTTTTGACCCGCTAAAAAATACTCTTATTTCTTCATTCGATAATTCAAAGTTTACATCGAAATAATTTATTAGTTTAATTGCATCAGCTTTTGCGGCCGCGGGTTTACCGGCTGCATCCAGATCGAAAAACAATCCTGCAATCTGATTCTCTCCATCTATCGAGGCGGGATTCGCGAACCGTTGAATTGTATGGTAACAATCATGATTCTTTGACGGATCAATAATCCGAGATTTAACATCACTTAATTTTACTCGTATCCACTTCTTACTTCGCCCAGACGGAGTTTTATAATATCCATCCACATACAGAAATCCATTCATAGGCAAAAACTCCTTTCTTTAAAAGTTAGACTCCCGCAGAGGCCGAAACAGCGCTTTCTGCCTACCCTCCGGCTAGGTTAGCGGCTACGAACACTACCACGCTACCACTACGGGAGTCGATTAACTCACTTCTTAAAAAGGAACTTTGCCATCCTTCCCCTTCTTTTTGGGTTGAAAACCATCAGCCTGAGTTTCCTCTGCGACCTCCATCTTCCCGGCGAACTGCTTATAAGCCCAGTAGCCGAGTTTCTGTTCATCCTCTTCCGCGTCCCTCAATTTCTCGACCTGGTACACAAAAAACGTGCCCTTATCATTCTTGACCTTCATCGTCGAAATCTTGAACACTGAATCGAACCAATTCCGGTGACTCATTGCCACCATTGTATTCAGCTTCCTCGCCGTTTTTGAACTGGTCTTCATCATGCTTAACGCGATCGGAAGCGGCGTCCCGGAAATTATACCGGCATTAAGGATGTAACACGGATAGTTATGAACCAGGGCACAAGCCGGGGGAATCCGGTCTTTCCAGTTCAGGAAATCACATTCCGAGCAGAGTCCATAAACACTACCCTCAATGCCGTCGGGACTCATACATTCCATTCCGGCTTCACCAAACTTCACCCGGCTTTTAAAGTGCGTAAAAATTAGCACTTCAAGATGTTCCGGCAAAACTTCTCCGGTAACGGAATTCATAAATCCGCCGGCAGTGCCGATACCATCGGTCACGTCCTGCGATACCGGTTGAAGCATCCGGATCCGCGGCAGGACAATGTCCTCTTGGCTCAGCCCTGTATCCACCGGAGTTACTGGCAACACGATGTCTGCCAGCCCCGGTACGTTAATTGCATTCCGTTTTGCAACGGCATTCTTCTTTTTAGTTGCCATTTTAGGCCTCCTTCTTGTTGCGTATCGTAATCCCTGTTTTGTAGACTACGCTGATACATTCAGGAACGCTCTTCGCCGCAGCGAGTTGTCCACGTACCCATTCGTTTAATCGCCGCTTAACAAGTCGACTCTCAAACATCGCTTCTTCAAGCCCGTTCTTTTCAAACAACTCGTGAGCGGCGACAAGATCCGTTTTTGCTATGTCGCCATACACCGTTGTCCTTGTCGAAACCGTGCCGATCCCGTCCATCATAATCATCGGGATATTATTATCCTTCAGGATCGACAAGACCTCAAACAATTCAAGCTCGATATTGCCCTTTTCAATCTTATACTTCTTCAGCACCAAATCGGCTGCAGAAACATTTTTTCGGACAACATCGAGCTTACTAATGAGCGCAATTGCTTTCTTCTTTAATGCGCCCAGACTGCTATTTTTCGGCATAGCTACCCTCCTTCTTTTTTGTGGACCAACCAGGGCATCGTTCTCCTTTGCACCGTGCGTCGGATACTGGAATACAGCTATATTGGTCCGATTTTTTCATTGTGCCTATAATACTATATATGCTATATAAAGTCAATATAAATTATTTGACTCAATCAGGATTTACCAAAATACTTTTTATAGGCGGCTTCATTGAATTGTGGATGGAGAGCTTGCTCTATTGTCGGGCCTACTATCGGATCGCCATAGAGTAGTTTAGTCTTAACATCTTCCAATGCCTCCCGCAAGCGTGCTACTTCTCTTTCAAGAATACATATCTTCGCTTGCGCATCCCGGAATTTATTGAACATTATAGTCATGTCTTTTACTCCGCTCATTGTAATACCTCCTCAAAAACTCAACATATTCAGAACTACTTTTATAAACAAACTTCCATCCAGTTTTGAATACCGTCCACTTAGATTCGTACTCATCCTGCGGTGACGGAATCAGAGTTGAAAGCGTACTCCAGAAAAAATCGATTCCTGTCATTTCCTGCCCGGGTCTCCAGCCGAGATCAACTTCTTCTGAACAGATAAAAACTACTCGTTCATCTTCTTGCGGGATTCTAATATATTCCTTCCCCCACAGCAGCGGAGTTAAATTCCGGAAGAGCGAAATTATCAGCATCGGGCCGAGGCCACCAACAGCATCGTACTTTTTTGGTCCAAGTGAAACGTGATAATCAAGGCAGGCAAAACAGGCTTCATCATGTTGACGCTCAGAAGCCCAGATAGCATCGCTAAGTGTCATCAATGTTAACCGGCAATGCCCCTTATTTTGTTCAAACAAATACTGTTCAACCGGCGTATAACAGTGAACCGGATAATTCGCTTCTGAAACTACAAGGCCGCTCGGCGGACATTCAACCCCCCATAGCTCTAACAACAACGGCGTCCACAGAATAACTTGACCAACATGATTCAACCAGGCCAACCGTCCATCCGTTGAGCTAAAAATCCTGATCCCAAGACCGATCATACTTTTCGACGCCACAAACAAAAGATCATACGGTTCAAAATCATCGATCGTCATTCCGTAATTTATCCACGCCCGGGACTTCAACTCTTGCCTGCGGTGGCGACCGCTCATGTTTCCGTGAGGGTCATATCGCTTCATCATTTTTAATCCTCCCGCTTCATTCCAAAGTCTTTCTTTTTGATTTTCACCATCCGGCCGTCCACGTGATGCCAGACAATTCCCTCTATATCCCGGCCAACAAACCATTGAATTAATTCACCATATTCTATTGGAGCGTCTAAGCCAATACATCCATGCTGCAAAAGTATATGTTCTTCCGACCCTTCGGGGTTGCCATTTATCTTCGGTCCGATAAGTTCATAAGTGCCATCACAATATGGGACCATATAGCGAAGGAACGCTTCTCGATGCCACCGATCTTCTGGGCCTATCCCCACCGGAACCCAACCCTCTTGCTTCCCGGTTTTCGGATCAACTTCGGTTACAGGCTCGAATCCAACCGGAGGAAATTTCTTCTTCCGGAGAGTATATCGCTTATATAATTTATTGTCTCTTACCATACAACAAGTCCCATCAAGTTTCTGGGTAGCAACTCCATACCCCTATTGAACCCATTCAGCTCCGGGAGTCACCTCATCAATGACGGTGCGATCGCTGTCATAATCCCGTTTAAATAAACTAATAATTTTTTTCATCATCTACCTCCAACCGTTGTATTAATGCTCTAATCAATAGCGTTTCATTAACTGAATTATGTTCACGACAACGACAAATGATTTTATTGAGTTCATCCCGGTCTGGAAGAAAGTCAATCATATCCTGGCGGCCATCATTATAATGCTGTCGCAACGCATTCGGATATACATTCAAGTTATCATCTAACTGTAATTTTATATATGGCGGTCTTTTCATTTTTTCCTCCTTTAAAGAACGGGACGGTTGGAGCCCTAACTCCAAGACAGCCCTGAACCGCCACCCGGATTAAGTCCGCCCCGCTCTATTTTAGTTTCCTTGTGATTTTGTTCATTATCAACAGTGCTATCGTCCAGTATCCCATGCCAAGTCCGCCCTCTTTTTTTCTAGTATTCAGATCCTTCCTCAACGCCTTCCATCGCTTTTCCAGAATGTTTATTCTCCGCTGGAGTTCTTCGATCTCAATCCTCAACCCCTCTTTCTCATATTCGGGATCATTACGAGCTTGTGCCAGGGCGAGTTGTAATTTATCATCTGGTTTAGCTCGTACTATCGGCACCCATCCCGGCGTTGGTTTGTTTATTGCGTCCATTTCTTTTTTGATGTCCCAGTTATCCGGGTTATCATTGATTCGTAAATTGTTTTGTGGTCCTGATATTTCCATCACTCACTCTCCTCGCGGAGCGTATCCGCCTGTCTCGTTGTCGGATCCCATGTAGCTCTGTTCGTCTTCTTTATCCTTTTGGTATATATTCCCGTGATATTTCCAATCACACGATAAGCACTCTGCCCCATAGGATGTTGTTATCCAATTATGGCTACCACACTTTGGACATACAGTGAATTTTAGATCATAACTCATCACTCACTCTCCTTTTTCATTTCTACAACCAGCTCGTTATATTCGTGTATCCAAGCTAACGGGATTTCCTTGTCGGCTTTGGTATATCTCCTTATTGCCGACTTTATTGACATTCTCCTGATTGAAGCATGAACGGTTTTGGGTATTATCCCTATAGGTGGCTTGTCGGCTGATGGGTCGGGGGTGGCTGGCTTTATTGGAGTGATGTAGATGTATTTTCTCTGTTGGGGCAATGGTCCTCCAAATATTACAACACTCCACACCCCCTTGTGATAAGACATATCTCCGTCATAAACTTTCTCTTCATCCTTCCCCCACTTCCTGCGGAGTCTGTACTTGGTTTTGTCGTAAGGGGGGATAACCTCCGCTATATCTTCATAGACGGCCCAACCTTTATCTGTGTATCCAATAATATTATGGATAAAACTTGGTTTAACTTGGTGGACTTTTCCCTCCCCAAAAACACTACCGCCTTTAGTTATCCTCACCGTGATTACTTCCGGCTCTTTGGTCAATGTCCCTGCTCCTCCGCACTTGTCGCATATGTTCTTCATGGCTTCTCCTTGGTTATTCTCCTCACTGCTCTCCGGCTACTCACTACCCGGGCGCCGTTCTCAAATTCGTATAGTGCTGAGGTTCTCGCGCCGGTGGTAACTATCCGGCACTTTCGGCCTTTTAGTGATGCCCGGAGTGGGGTATTTCCCCATGCGTATATATATGGATAATTCATATATTTTTAATTTCCTTTTATCTTATTTATAAAACAATATTTACCATAATATTCCAGAGCGGCATTATTGTAAGCTGATGCGGCATTTAGTTCATTTTTGAAATATCCTAAATGTCTGCATCCTATAGTAGCCCTCCATATTTTATCTCTTTTGTGCCAAGATACCCCACGATATTTAGAAGTTGATTCTCTGATTTTAATAGTTCTTTGTACATTCCGGGCACGAGTTATTGCACGTAAATTTTTGATTAAATTTGATTTAATGCCTTCGCTCGTAAGATCATCCGAAATATGATCTATTTCATTGGGTATATAGCCATGAAAATATAAATATACAAGTCTATGTTCTCCATGATTTCTTCTATCAATTCTTATGAGCCTATATGGCAACTTCCCCGCTTTCCATCCAGCCCGATCTCCAATCCGTGCATTTGGCCCCTTATTCATCTTCCAATATAATTTTCCATCCCGATACTCAAACGATTCTCTAACTCTTTCCTGCGTTAACATGACAACCTCCAATAAAAAACCCCCGTCAAAGTGTGCGATGACCGCATTACCGAGTAGGTAAGGGTCCACTTATCAGGGGGTATTAAAGTAACTTTATTGGCTCGATAATAGGTCATCGCAACTATAACTTAACATATTATGGGATTATGTCAAGAGTGTTTTATTTATTTTTTTCCCTTTCTTTTGGCGAGGATTTCTTTGAGAAACTCCGACTCACACGGTTCGCCTTCCCAATCGTCAGCCTTCCAATATTTATCGGTATAATCATCGCAAACTGTATGCATTCTAAATGAAAATATAACCCCATCAGAGTTACCCGTTCTCTTCGTGTGCCTCTCTCCTTTCTCTATTTTAAGGCCACACAAATCACACCGATATGTCTTTCTGGCCTTCGGGTGGTCATCTCTTATGTGATAAAAACTCATAATCTACTCCCCCTTTCTTTTGGCGAGGATTGCTCCAATTATCTGTGGTATGGTACTCAACTTCTCCCACTGGTTAGATCCCGTAAAGGGATTTGCGTGATTGTACATTCTTAGCACCTTCTCTAACGCCCCTAGGCACTCCCCCAATAATGGTTCATAGTACGCCTCCATCTCATCCAATCCAGCATTATATGGTTCTGGGTATAGTATGTTCCTGTCATTCTCATAGGTTTTGTGCGTTGGTTTATTCATCTCTCCCGGTGTATGGTTATCTTTGGCTCTTGATATCATTTTTCATCTCCTGAAGTAGCTTTTCCATGCCGGCTTTAATGCTCTCGGCATACGCGTTGATTTTTTCTGTATATTCAGCTCCGGAAATTGGTTCGGTTTTCCTCGCTCTTCTCCAAAAATCAAATCTTTGAACTCGGTAAACGTAAGCTCTCTGACTTGATCGTCAATTTGTATTCTTATATCCGCGCAATGCTTGGCATTGATACCCTCACAGAGATTTATAGGCTCAGTTTTGTCCGGGCGGTCGTCTTTGATTGTCCAAGATAGTCCGTAATATTCTTCTATTTCAGGTGGGTTGGATATTATATAATCTGGTATTATATACTCTGGATCTGGTGCCTCTTCCTGTTTAAAATAATCCGCGCCGAACTCGTAGGCGATTTTCCCTATGTTCAGGAGTGCAATGGAGCCTATAAAAATTAGGAACATGGTAGTTACTTTCATCTCTTCTCCTTGGTTAGCTCTGACTCTTCAAAAGCATTTTTGATTGGTCCATCCGGGAGGTCGTGCCAATCCTTGCTCCCGTCAAATAGCTCTTTTAGGATTGCTTTGCATTTATCGTGGCAATACATCATCTGATTAGGAAAAGCAGTCATCGTAAATTGCTCGACTCCTTGATTCATCATTACCTCTTTCAGAAAATTATCACCACAAACTGCACACTGTCCTAAACTCCCTCCCATTCCTGGTGCTCCTACAGTTCTCATTACTTTCCCTCCTTTGCTTGCTCCTCCGTGTCGGCCGTCTTTCGTTTTTCGTTACACCAATCTATAAATTCAAGCGCCGACTCTTTCCCGTTTTGTTTGTTTAATATCTGCGCCATTTTTAGTTGTATGGCGGTAAGGTTCTTAATTTTGGCTCTCGGTAATTTCACTGCCCTTCCTCCGTGTCGTGGATTGACTGACACTCTGTTTCTCTATTCATGGCTTTGCTCCTTATTGACCATTAATAAGTTGATCCGTCCGAATGCTTATCAGGTCCGAAAGAAGGGTATTCTTTGCCAGGGCGACTTGGCGCAGACGATCATCGGAATCCTTTTTACTATGGCTTTCAACTTCTTGTTTTGAGCGAAATACCCTCATATACAATTCTGTCAACATTGCATCTTGCATTTTATTTCTCCCCCTTTGCTTTGGTGAATATTCTTGGTGGAATCCATCTGTCCACCAGTGGGGGTGGGGCGGGAGCTTTTTTGGGGTTATTCTCTTGGATCTCCCCCTTTCTTTTGGCGAGGATTTGAGTTGCTATTTCATAGATAAGGCTTTGTGTTGTAGTTTTGCATTTTACCTCCCCATCAAAGATGTAATGGGATATGCGCTTTATCTCCCGCAACGCCCCCAAGCACTCCCCTAATAATGGCTGGTAGTATGCCTCCATCTCATCCAATCCAGCATTATATGGTTCTGGGTATAATATGTTTCTGTCATTCTCATAGGTCTTGTGCGTTGGCTTCTGCATCTCTGTTTCTCTATTCATGGCTGGCCGTCCTCGCAGTGATCATTGCATCCGCAAATTGATATGCACTTGCGGCAATAGCATTAACCGATTCCCAACTTCCATTCGATTCCGGGGGTGCATTTTCTGCTATTAGTCCGTCTAATGCTTGCCCTGCAAAATAATCTCGGAGCGTCATTCCCGGATGTTCTGCATCATAAGTTGATTCTGGTTCTCTTGATGGAAACGCAAGTTGTTCTCTCATAACTCCCCCTTTCTTTTGGCGAGGATTGCTTCCAGTCTTTTGATTACGTTTGGAATATCGGTACTCGCCACTATAAATTCATTTATGAAGAACAGAATATTTTTGGCATCTTCAATAGCCTCCAAGCACTCCCCTAGTAGATCAGACTCCGCTCTTTTGTTCCATGCGCGCTTAACATTTCCGACAAGATATGTTTCTCGTCGGCCTGTCATAAGCCAGAGGTAGCAATCGACCTCATGCCTTATATATCCATCACCATCTTTTATTGTTGCTTCGGCGTGGCAAAACAGACACGGTTTAAGCTTCACCTCTCTCTCCTCCGAATATCAATTCCCTAAACTCGTTAAGGGTTAACTCTTTGACTTGATCGTCGATTTCAATTCTTACTTCTGCGTAATGCTTTGCGGTTATACTCCAATCCCTCCACGGCGCGGTTTTGTCGGCCCTTTCATCTCGGATAGAGATTCTTAGACCATAGCTTTCATCCCCTTCTATTGGATTATAAATCACCATAGTCCCTTTCCATAGTTCTTGTGTGAACGGTTTAATCTCCTCATTGGAGTTTTCAGTTATTGCCTCTTCCTGACACCAATAATATGCGCCGAACTCGTTGGCAATGTACCCAATCATCAATAGTGCAATGGCAATAATAATAAAGAATACCTTTTTCATATTACCTCCTCGCTAACTTCAGTAAGTAGCAACATTATTTCATTATACAAATCTTCCCCATCATATCCTGCTCTAGAGTATGCATCTATTTCCAGGGCCGACGGATACCATGTTCCACAATCTGCGAGCTTCTTTAATAGCTTTAGGGATTTGCTTAGTAGATCCTTCTTATCCCCCAGCTCTCTCCGTATTCTCCTGATTTCAATAATAGATTCCTTAATCTGTGATTCCAGTATTGATCGTTCAAAGTTATCTCCGTTTATAACGTCCATTTTTACGGCTGCTTCTAATCTATCTTCAACCGATCCCGGCGTATGGTTATCTTTCATCTGTTGCCTCCTTCCAGGGTGTCTACTCTCTCCCTGAGTGCTGTTTGTGTGGCTCGTCCATCCTCGATTATATCCGTGATTATAGGCATAATAGGCCAGATTGTGGGCAACGTCAGGAAAGTGGTGACGCATCTCATCAAAGTGTGGACTACCGAGATACATTTCTTTGTAAAATTCAGTGTATCCTTTAGTCATGAGTTGGTGTTTAGTTCTTTTCTTCATATTTTATCCACCCCGGAGTATCTTCGTTGATTGCGTCAAGTTCCCGCTGGGGATCAGTAGCGGCAATCTTAACGCCACACCAACACGACATATCAGTTAGATCATCTAATATTATGCACCCACAATTTGGGCATATTTCTACTGGTGTCATTTTATTTTCGACCTCCATTTACGATATTCATTTGTCCAGTTAGTCATCTCTACTTCCACCCCATCAGGCATATTCCCGTAAAGAGCAGATAAGACACAAAAAGCATCTGCCAACATCCCACGCATCTTGCGAATTTCTTTCTCATACCCACATTTGCGGAAGTTCTTGTCTGCTTGTTCTCTCTGGAACAGATAAGTCCCTATGTCGCCAAGCAACCAGTTCCGAATCAAGATCGTATGGCTGTCTTTCTGGATTTCAAACGCCCCGAACAAATACCGATCAATTATTTTTTTCAACTTATCTGGACATATCATTTGCTGGCCTCCCTTAAAATGCTATTGGTGTGCAGAACTCTCTGAGCCTTCGTACCAGGGCAGATCCTCGATCTTCCGCCAAGTCTTTTAAATATTTTTTTACTTCTTCTGGTGTCATTCCATTACCCCTTAACAGTTTTATATTTTGTTAATATAGTAAAAGTAGCATTTATAGTGTTACAAGTCAATAAGTATTTTCAGTTTCAGTAGGGTAAGGGTAGGGTTGCAGTGAGATAACGCCTTAGACGCGACCTGACAGCCTCCCTTTTTTCGATTCC
>Ga0207997_1001050_pt1 | contig 14333 bp, 25 predicted proteins | sample AntAceMetag02UKN_FD_184777 | JGI IMG/M metagenome (GOLD analysis project Ga0207997, IMG submission 184777) | Saline lake microbial communities from Ace Lake, Antarctica - Antarctic Ace Lake Metagenome 02UKN (SPAdes) (version 2) | ecosystem: Environmental > Aquatic > Non-marine Saline and...
GTAGAACTTCTCTTTATCTATTAATTTTAATATCCATAATAATATCTCATGTTGTGAGTATGAGATAGATTTTATTAGTTCAGTCATATCTTCCTTATTGTAGTTCTTAAATTTATCTCTTCTTCTATATTTTTTAGGTGTGTACAGATATCACCAAACTCTCTTTCCACTATCCTTAACTTACCAAGACACTGGCTTTTCCTATCTCTTGCTTGGTTTAGGTTAACTATTAGTTCTTCTATTGTCATATTTTTCATTATTTTTCCCATATAGTAGGTAAATATCTATTAGCTAATAATAATGCTTTATCATACACATATTTTCTTTGCTTTCTTGTTGTAATACCATTTTTAAAAGACGTAAAAGCACCTATTGAAGCTATACTTGCTATACTTTTAGTGATATTAAATATAGTAGCATTAGACCCTCTATTTTCTGGCTTACCCAAATCATCACCTAGCATTTTCACAAAAGCCCAAGCTATAGCTTTTAGCTTCATCTTATTTTTCATTTTGAATATCCATCCTTACCCCAACCAACTCCACCATCTTTAAGAATGAATGTAGGAGCAGATGGTATTTTATTGTTATGATTATACCCACACTTACTGCAAAAAATCTTATCACTATATTTCTTTACAATATGTTCTTCAAGATATTGACATTTAGGGCATTTATACACATACTGAGGCATGTTTAATTCCTTTAAGGATAATAAGATGGTAAAACTCCATCTTCAATAAATACTTCAACGCCTAATAGTTTTTCAAAATACCCACACCAATTGGGGTGCATTTGAAATTCTTTACCACTATCAAGTTTAATTTTTAGAGATGGGTAATAGGCTAGATCTTTTATTATATACTCAGGTACTTTTGTTGTTTTATCTTTTACCCAAGGATTTGTTTTATCATAATGTGCCATATTAGTAACAAACTTGTAATACTCATTGTGTATTTTAATACGTTCTATATTTTCACCAACTATTTGTAAGTTTTCCCACACAGGTTCAAGAATATCTTCATCTTCTTCTGTATGAAAACTATCTCCTGTTTCATACCTAATTCTTATTTTGTATCTCAATTGAGTTTCCTTTTCTAGAAAGGTTGCTGCCCCCAATCTCTTGTATAGCCCTGTCTATATCATCTGCTCTAAAATATGGGTATGTAAAGTAATATATGAATTTATTATTACTACGCATCCAGCCTACAATACCCTTAATCTTATTAACTCTGGTCTGTCGTAAATATGTCATAAATAAATCCTATTTAGGATAGTAATAAATTGGTATAGTACGTCTTAAAGATCCTACCCTTTTACAATTATCTAATTTTATATTCCACCTACCATCCCCATAAACTTTTTTATTAGAGCTAAAATCTACAAAAACTCTATGTTTTTTGCAATAAGACCAGTAATAAGTACGAATAACAGTACCTGTATCTCCTTTTCTATAGTATGGAGAGCCATTTCGTGTGGACATGATAGTATCCCCTATTTCTATTCTTTTTCTCATTCTACTTATTCCTTTTACTTAAAATTTGGTTTCTTATATTCTGGTTCTGTGTATCCTAATACCTCAAACCAATCTTTACCATATCTTTCTTCTATTAGGCTTACTTCTTCTTTACTTAAATGCTCTGGTAATAATCCACTACTCATATTAAGTAATAAATTCTCAACATAAGTTAATTCAAATAACATTTCTTATGTCTCCTGTCGTTATGAGATCAGCTATCTTTTTATTATCTAAGACAATTCCTAACATTTTCTCATCTATAGATCCTTTGATCACTAAATCAACTACCCGACAGGCTGAAGTTTGTCCAATCCTACCATCATTTCTACCTATAGCTTGGATTCTATCATCTAACACCCAAGTATATTCATAAAATAATGTATGTTGGAATTTATCTACAGTATCTTTCTTAAATAATTCAATACCAATGCCACCAGCAGTAATCTGGCCTAAGAATATGTTAATTGTTTTTGATTCTTGGAACCCTTTCCACTTCCTATACTTTTCTTTAGGGTTGTCTGAACCTGTCATAACAACATGATTATATTTTAATTTTGTCAGATGTTTGGCTATCAATGCTATAGATGGCCTGAATTTACACCAGATGATTGCAGACTCTCCTTGGTCTGTTATCTCTGCAAGCTGATCTATAAGCATGTCCAACTTAGGTGTTTGTTTTAATACATGAAGATTATTATTCTCATCTTTGATAAATCCTGATGTTATCTGCTGTAATCTAATAAACTTGGTTAGGATATTGGTAATATTAAGATAAGCTTTACTCCCAAACTCATTTTCTATTTCAGATAGCACTTGTTCTCTTACTATCTTATACTCAGAGTTAAGTTTAGGAGGCATTTTAATTTCATACTTAACATAAGTTATTGGAGGCAGTTGTTTAAATACCTCACGTTTTTCAAACCTAATACATGATTGATATATTTTTTTATGTAAATATGGAATCCTTTCTTTTCTTATTATCCATTTCTTATACCCCCCACTATTCACTTCATTAAAGAAATAATTTTTCCAAGAATAAAAGTTTGTTCCAAAGGTAGCCCCACCATCTAGAAATCTAAATTGTGACCAGATACCCATAGGTTTATTTCTAATCAGAGTTCCTGTTAATAAATATCTGTAAGGAATCCTATCAGATATGCCTACAACCTTTAGTTTTTTATAAGTATAACCTATTAAAGCTTTAGTTCTATTAGAATCTTTATTAGATATATACCTTGAACTTTCATCAATTATTATAGCATCTATTTTAAAAGATGTCAACTCTTTAAAAAATAAAGGTAGGGCTTCGTAATTTATAATCCCAAAAGGAATTTTATAATTAGCGAAAGTATCTATAAGCTGGAGTCTTTTCTTCCGTACACTATCATGTAAGACTATAGCCTTATACTCAGAAAACTTTTCTATCTCATTTTGCCAGTTTAACATAACACCAGCAGGTAATACAGTTAATATTTTCTTGATACCTTTGTTTTGTATTAAATACCTAGCTATATTAATAGCACAGTATGTCTTACCAAGCCCTAAATCTAAAAGTAATCCAGCATTATATCTTCTTATACCATAATCAATTGTATCTGTCTGAAATATATATGGGGGGGCTATTGTTTTGAAATTCTTTGGGAGTTTAGCCATTAAACTCCTCTATAATCTTTTTTATTTACATACCTACATGCAAGACACACAGTACATCTATAATCTCCCCCTGCTTTAGTGTTATTTACTACGAAGTTGTGTACTCTATTTCCCTTGCCATATTTCTTGTCTTGGTAATCATGCTTGCATTTACATTTCAAGATCATTTTTAGCCTCCTTCAAAGCTTTTCTTGCTAAGGTTAATACTCCTTCTGCTCCTCTCTCTCTTTCAGATTCATCCTTTGCTCCATCCCAGAGAGTGTAAGGAGATTCTGCCATCCCACAGAACAAGTCTACACGGTCCCCATAATCTTCTACCCATTGAATAGGGCAGTTAGAACAATCAAAATACTTATCTACAAGAGTATACTGGCAACAAGGACAGTCATGTAAGTCATCTGGGCTGTAACAACAGGCTAAATAAGCCGCCCTTTTAGTTTTATGAAAAGGGTAATCTCTTAGCCACTCCCAAATTTCTATTGTTTTTTCTAAGGCTTCTACTAATTTACTCATTTGTTTCTCCTCACATAGGAAAATAGTTTTCTCTTCTTATGATATTCTTTGCTTCAAGTTTTTTGATACCTTCATAATATATAATGTACTCATAACTAGTTTTGATATCCCTAATAAGAGCTTGATGGTACTTCCTATTATCATTACTATTTTGTACGCTTTGTATAGTAGCTATAACTTTTACACCTCTAGGTATATATCTTCCATACTTATGTGATGTAGCCCCTAATAGCTTAGCAACATCTGTAGAGCGGGAACATCCCAATCCAGGGCTTATTACCTCTACTATATCTCCTATCTCAAAATTAGGTATACTCATTTTAATCTCTCATATCAAGTAAGAAATCTGGATTAACTACTTTAAAAGAATAAGAATCATCTGCTATACCCCTAACAACTATACCTTCTCTCTTCATATCTCCAAACACGCTGTTGCCTTTTGACAATTCAATTAGTTCAGGTACAGTCATCCCATTAAGATCTATCTTTCCTAAGTAAGGAACTTCATGCAAATCTAATAGTCCTAAATAATATCTCTTCTCACTTAGGTTGCAATATCTTTGCTCATTTATAATCCATATGTTATAGATATAAAGTTTATATTCTTTCAGTTTATATTTATTTCCTTGTATGCCAGGACCTATTATCTCTCCTTGGATAGCTATACTCTCTTTTATTTCTTTAAGCTTTTCCCTAAGATTTAAAGACTTTGCTATCTTCCAATAATGAGAATTGTTTTCATGCATTAGATTAATATTACGAGAGCACACATAAAATCTTTGACTTAGTTTATTCCTAAATCCATGTTTATGTACGTAAGCAAAAGTTGCTGATGCGCCATCTAGTTTCTCAGTACAATAACAAAGACATGGCTTTAAATATCTAGGACTGCTTTGTACCCTGACTTCATCTGTTTTTCTAATAAATCTAGGAAAGTTTCCTTTATTTTTTAAGCCTAAAGCTGCTCTTAATTTTCTAAACCAGTTAAGTGACATTAAATATTTATACATGAAGTTATGCTTTTTAGAATTAAGAAGTTTATTTTCTTTTATAAGCTCAGGATCATACTTAACAACCCCAATTATTTTAGTGACATCTTCTCCTACTTTATACTTACCTTTATACTTAAATTCTTTTAATATATCTATAGGTAACGCTAACCCTTGTGCAATTTGTTTCCGCATTTTTACAGTTCTGATCCTAAACTTTCTATCTCTCATGAACTCAAATACTGGATGATCAGGGACTATACTATCAATCTCAAAATAAACACAAAGATCTCCTGCATTAAATTCTTCTTTGCGTACTACACATTCCCACCCAAGGATGATAGTTTTAACTATTCTATCAGCGCCTTTAATAGGAGATAAAATATCTACTCTCTGAATACTAGCTAAATTTCTCATAGTAATGTGTCCTTATATTGGATAATAGTTTTCTCTTCTATGAATTTTCACTGCTTTTTCTATAAATGATAATCCATTGTTATCTATAAGATATTGTTCCCCACTTTCATTAGCTATAAGATATATAGTAGGTACATGAGTATCATCAATATTATCTATAGTTGCTTCTTTCATACCATATGGCATACTACGTCCATTTACCCAAGATGTTGCTTCTAGTTGAACAGCTTTATCTGCATAAGTGCTATAACAACAACCTTTATCTATTATCTCTACACTATCTCCAATTTCCATTGAAAATTTCTCCTATTTTGGAAATATATATAGTTTTTGTTCTGGTGTAGAATCATATAATTCTATCCAACTTTGGTTGAATATCCATTGCCCATCCTGAAAATACGAATCATTTATTGTAAAGTCTCCTGCGATTGAGCCCTCATGATTAACCTCAGTTATTATAGCTAAATCGCCTTTTTCAAAAAACTCACCACCTGATCTTACCATCACAACTTTGTCACCTACTTGATAATCCATGATTACCTTTCTTTACTTTGGGAATATGTATGGTTGCTGTGTAGGTATTTCATTAACAAACCTACATAATCTAGAGTTCATCCAAAAGTCTTTATCAGGAAATTTAACAAGTATATTAAGTCTTTCACCCACTGTATATTCTATTTCTGTAATTATTCCAATAACCCCTATGTCTGTACCTTCATGATACTTTACAATTTCTATTTCATCACCAATTTCTGCATCATCTATGTCTATTGGCATTGGTCTATCCTATCTTGGGTAGATATAACTTATATTTTTTGGTACAGTATTTTTTTTATCAACAAAGACACACTTAGAAGATTCTAACCATAAATTATCTTCATCATCATCTTCCCATTCCTCAATAAAAGAGACAAGTATATCAGTTACTTCATCCTCATCAGGCTGTATTTCTACAATATACCCAATAGTTCCCTCTTCTATACCTTCATGTACTTCTATAACTTCTATTCTATCACCTTCTTCTGCAACATCTAAGTTTAATGCCATTAGTTTATCCTTTCACGACAGCAAATGGTGTGAGCTTACTTATTGGCTTAACTAAATCATCTTGCAATATTATTACCTTATCAATATCTTTATAGGCTTCAGGTGCTTCATCCAAATCCTTAACAGTTCTGACTGAGTGTAAGATGCCAGCATCATTTAGATTTTTCTGTACCTGCTCTAAATCTAGAACTTTCTTAGCTTTTTTCCTACTCATTCTTCTACCCGCACCATGAGAACAAGAAGTAAAACTAAGTTTATTTCCTAGACCTTTAACTATATAAGACGAAGTGCCCTGACTACCAGGGATTATACCAATTTCTCCTTCTTTTGCACTGATAGCTCCTTTCCTATGGACTAAAACATTCTTACCAAAATGATTCTCAAGGGATGCATAATTATGAGCTGTATCTACAGAATCTATAATTTCAAAGCTTCCTATGTTATTTTTAATAACCTCTATAATTCTTGTCATCATAAGAGATCTATTAGCAATAGCATATTCTATACAGTAATTCATATCATATATATAATCATCATACTCTTCATCTTTTTTATGCAAAAAGTTCAAATGATCTGGGATATTATAATATCTTACTTCATTTATTTCTTTAGCTCTCTTATGATAGAAATTGCATATAGTATTACCCATATGCCTAGATCCTGAATGAATCATGACGTTTAAGTTACCAGTTTCATTGGATTGTAGCTCGGCAAAATGATTTCCTCCTCCGAGGGTGCCTAATTGTAAAAGGGCATTATCATACTCAGTAGATACAATACTACCTATACCAATATACTGATTAGGCATGAGTTCTTTATCTTGAGGTTTTTTATGTTTATTAAACCCAACAGGAATAACTTTTCTTATATCCCCAATCACTTTCTTTCTTAGATCCATATTATCTATAAGCAATTCTGCTGGTATGTCGGTGTTAATATAACACATACCGCAGCCAATATCTGAACCGATAGCGAAGGGCACAACTACATCACTATTGGTTGCTAACACAGACTCAATAGGCATACCGTAACCTTGATGTAATCCAGGAAGAGCTACAGTGTGATGAAACGCAAATGGTAAGTTTGTGATATTTTTTAATTGATCAAGAGCACCACTTTCAATATCTTGAATATCTAACCAACAAAAAATAGGTATGTTTTCTGTACGAATTGAGTCTATCATTTTATCTCCTGGTTAAGTCGTAAGCTAACAGCTTCATTAAAAGCAACTAATCTACGGTTGCATCCATATAAACATTTTGTATCTTTTGATGGAGCTTTCTTATAAATACCATCTCGATATAAGTGTGAGCAGGTGTACTCATTACCACTTGGAGAAAATACTCTCTCACTCATTGATAAATAGCAAGTACAGTAGTCTCTATTTTGTTCAAACCGTACCCCTTGCATCAATCGACGTTTCTCATCTATTGTTTCCTTAATAAGAGCTGCTGATTCATCATTTAGAACAGGCATTAATTCTGGAATGATTTTTGAAAAGAATAGTAATGCATCCTCATCTGTTAAAATAAACCGCCTGTCAAATCCTTTATACACTGAGAAAAATATGGCATATAAGTCAGGGAACTCACGATTACAAAAATCTGCAAATTCAATAACATTTTGATAGTTTTGTTTAGTGAGGGTATATGTAATTGAAACTATTGTATTTTTGGTAGATTCCTTAATATTTCCTACAACTCTGTCAAAAGCAGTTCTTCCGACAAGTTGGTTCCAATATTTAGAATTGCATGAGTCAAGAGAAACCTTTAAGCGACGAATAGATTTTGATGGAGGCATTATGTATGAATTTGAGGTTAAATGGAATCGAAATTTATCACCATTGTCATTGATAAAATCATACAACCACGGAACTACAGATGGCTCTCCACCTGTTATGTGAACTATAGCAGTATCTCCATATTTTTCTAGCATACTAATAAAAGAATCTTTACTCATCGATTTCTCTGTATCAGAACTATTGCAATAGCTGCATCTAAAATTACATCTATCCGTTATAAAACAAGCTACTCTACGAACAGGAGGGGTAGTTCCATTTGAAATAGCCTTTACTGTCTCATTTATACGTCTGTTAAAATCGTCCCAATATTTAGAGTTTCTCATTTTTGCTCCAATCTAATATATTTGCCAAGTTTAAATATATCTGAAGGTTTGAATGGTCTTAAGTCAACAAACTCTTCATTAAGAACATCTCTTTTCTGATTACATTCATGACATAATAGCGGAACATGCTCTAAACTTTTCTTACTTCTTTTTTTATCTGTTTTAGACAAGCAAAGCCTTTCACTACTCCCACATTTTAAACATTTTTTACCATAAATTGTACACAATACCTTTTTACGTAAGTCGTTGAACTCATTTCCACCATACTCAAATATCGTAATCGTGCCAATACTGCCATTAGTATATTCAAAAGTGATTATCATATCATGAACATTAAGCACCCTACCAATTTCTCCTTCTCTTAAGGGTATAATACTTCCAACAAGTTTAGTACCTAACTGTGTGTGAACTGTAGCTTTGTCCATCATATCCCCCAGGAAAATCGAAAAACCGCTACGGAAAATTTTTATAATTTTTGAACTATTTTTTGGGATTTAGACTAAAACAAATGAAGAAAATACTATTAAGAAAAGCATATGTAACATCTGATCTAATCCTATTAACGTATAAAAGTTTTTATCTTCGTAAAAGTTAATGTTAGCATTCCTATGGTATGCATATGTGCTCCATATCAGATAATCTTGAAATCCATGTACAGCAGAATATCCTAATGCTGCAAGAATTATAGTAAAACATGAAGTTAGAGTTACTGATAGAGTACTTATTAATATATAAGTTATAAGAGTAAATACCCATATTATCCACATATGCAGAAACATACTTGAACTCTTAGTTGTTTTAGTTGTAGCTATTTCCCTACTCTGAAAAAGGAAGTCTCCAAGAAAATGACAAAAAAGCAATATACATATATATTTTATTGGCATTACATTTCCTTAAAATAAATTTTAAGCCATTTTTTATAATTTTCATGTGCTGGGGTTCCAAGATCAATAGTATACTCCTTATAGAAAATAAAGGGGAGTCGTGGGAACTCCCCTTTACCTATTTAAGAAGGAAGGTTAATCATACGGTGAAATCAGCAGCCCTTCGTACCGGAAGGTTTTGCGAATTCAACCTGATCCCCCGCCTCGACCACATGTTCCGGGCCTACGGTTTTACCATTGACAACAGCCTGAACATCCGCGCCCAGGTTCATCAGTTCCTTCATGGAATCCATGATGGCTTTGATGTGCTGGCCGGCCAGCGGCATATCGAAATCCAATGCACCATTGCTGAGGTTTACGTCCAGAGATGCCGCAGCACCGTTGTCGCCAGTCATTTTTACGTTTGTTTCTTGTTCGATGTTGATTGTATTACTCATAGTGATAGTTTCCTTTCCCGATATCGGGTGTTTTGGTTTGTTGTAGAGCTCTTTCCCACGAAAGTTTACTCCCTTCTTAAAAATGTAAGCCTCACATTAAGGCTTTTATGACTCATCCCATTCTTTCTTAACTGTCTTTGCTGCTCTTTTTGTAGGTTTAAACAGAGTTCTCAGCCTTAGTTTATGAGAAACCTTACTGATAATAACAATAGCTATAATCAGCATAATCCAAGTTCCTAAAGATAGTCCCATGTTTACATTCTCCTTTTTGTTAAGTTGTGATGGTTTGGTTGGTTTTTCTTTATTATCAATAATCTTTGGTACAGCTATTTCGACTTTCTCTTTTTGTTTTATAACTCCAAAATGGATTTCATTTCGCCCGGAATAAAGACTACTAACTCTAACAAAAAAGTCAGTTGTCCCAATTCGTTGAAAATCTCCAGATAGAAGCACTTCGTATCGTACTTTTCCAAACCAAACTGTCATTATCTCGCCAATGGCATGGATCCTTCGTAATATTATATCATAAGTATATTTATCATATATAAATGGGGAATTATTTATTTTAAAACTTATACTTGGATTTTCAAACAAAAACTTTTTTGCTGATTTATGAGTTAGTGCCACAGCATAGACATTACATACACTAATAAATAACATTAGAAATAGTGTAGTATATATTAGAAATAGTTGTTTTTTCATTTTTTATCCTTACAAACGGTCTTGATATTTATTTATCTTGCCGAAAACTTACAGATTCATTGTAATAACCGTTACTTGCCCCATACCAGCTTAACGTAACATACCCTTTTATAGTAGCTAATTTATAAAATGTCCAAGTAAAGCTATCTTGGCGATCAGGAATTTCAACTCCCGGCGGATTTACATCTGATTCATTGGTTACTTCTTCTGCCATCAAAAGAGGAGTGCCTATTAAATCTTGTAAATCACCAACTATATCCACAATATCGCAAGAAGCGCATTCATCATCATTGTAGAGTACAAATATCTCACCATCTGTGGTGCTAAAAAACATCTCATAATCACCAATTTCTCCAATGATTTCTGTTAAAACTTTACCTTGCAACTCCTCAAATATAAGCATTTTAAATTCCTTCTTTCTTTATTTAGTCAGTTACAGATGGGCAGAAAGCCTACCCATATTATCTGCCGGTATACGTAGTTTTGAACTTACAGCCATAGTCTTTATATCGAAATATATCTCTCCTTTTTTATTCTTAAAGAATTCTTCTTCATCTAACATATTATAGAAGATCATACACATACAAAATCCTGCTGCATGATTAGCAAATATCAATTGAGGTGCTGATTCAACTTCTTCCATACATCCTAAATCAGCAGGGTTGCGATCTTCTGGATGTTTAATTTCCGCATGTATGTCAGTTAAACTAGGAAACATATCAATACCATCTCTCCTAGCATAGATTTGTGCATTACCATCAGTGTAATCATTTCCTGCTGAGATAAGCGTGATATTATTTAACTCTTTACACATATCATTTACAATCTTTCTTGTTGCATGATTATCCACACAACATAAGACAGTATCTCTTTCAGCAAACATGTTAGGGCCTTCAACAATATACTCCCCAATAAACTCAAAAGATAGATTTCTAAATTTGTTAGAGAGTTCTTCCATTTTCATTTCAGCTTTGTTCCCTATCTCTGAAAATGTTTGTCTCTCAATATTTCTGTCTTCGAATTCATCTCCATCTATCAACATTATAGATATAGGACGAAGATCCTCTCTGTAATTTAGAAATCTACATAGAGTATCCATCAAATATGTACCAATTCCACCAAGCCCTACTACTACGATATTCATTTATTCCCCCCTATTTCAATGAAGTTATCCAATTCCAATAAGTCACTATTAAACTTATCAGGGTCTATACGAATTTGTTGATTGATACATGTAGAGCACATTACTTCATCATCAAGAATACCTAGATCTCTTTTCTTTTCTTCTGTATAAGTTAACCACTCCTCTTTTTCAGAAGACCAAATACATCTCTCACATACATTTCTAGTGTCTGGCTGTCTCATACTTGGGCCAGTATCATCTGTCATGATGCCTACAAGATCTATAACATCAGAATCAAGATCAGGACCAAGTCCAATATCTGACATATCTTTTGATACTATATCCCCCCCAAGTGAAACTCCAATAGGCTCATCATCATCAATATCATAAAATGGAATAAGTTTTTGAGCCTGCCCCCCGGTTTTTTGAAAGTGAATAGAGCCAGGGTTATTGCTATCATAATAACTACCTTGATAAGCCCTATTATAATATGTAGGAGGTGCTTTTGTTACTACAGCTTTCATAAAGTCTTTCGTAAATTTGTCAAGAGGGATTGGAGCACTTACCTTATAATATTTATCTTCTAGTTTCTTATACGCAGAAGCTACTTTTGTTGCATATACAGAAGCTGGTTTTGATACATAATTGTAAGGCTGTATGTATGCTGGAGCTTTTGGAAATATTTTATTTTTTAGATAAGACAATACTGATTTCTCACAGCTATCTACTCCTTCCAACCTTTTCAAAAAAGCTTGTACATTTTTAGGAACAAAACTACTTATAGGTGCCTTTACTGGTACTTTGGATAGCTCAACACCTTCAATTACTTCCATAATATCAATAGGAAACCTTCTGTCACTATCTACTACTGAACATACCATAGAGAAGGTATCTACATTATCAATATGCCCAATTGTAAAATGAATCCCAGGAAAATCCTTTTCATCATTTTTATCTGTGCCAGAATGGAAAGCACTGAAATTTGCATGGGAATGCACTGTTCCTATACGTAAGCATCCATCAGGGCAGAATAACTCCCCATTTTTATAATCGACTCCAGCAGAGCTTACAGATTGCTTTGGATACCCAACTTGAAATATTTCAGTTTCTCTATTATAAAATAAGATAAGCCCACCTTCAGACTTATGCAAATTATAAGTTACTTTCAAAAAACCTATAATCTCTAATATAATAGATAATGGTAATTTAGGAATATCTATAGAGGCATATTCCTTAATTACTTTGGGCAAAGCAGAAATCTTAGGAACTTTCACCAAAGAATCCATCAAAGTTGATTTTTTCTTCATAAAAATACCATTTCCATCAATGATATAGCATACTTTATCATCTGGTATTTTAAAATTATCATCGGTAGCAACATGAATAGGGAACACAACTGGAAACGCCATTTTATTTATCTCCTAAATAGTTAGACATCATAAAACTTTTGTTAATAGGTAAAGTAGTTTGCTTACTATGAGTTAGCCTTCCATTGAAGAAAAACATTAGTCTTGCTTCAGTTGACGGAGATGATAACTTCTCTACTTCTATAAAAGTTAATAGTTTATAACGTTTGTTATATTCTTTAATACTTATAAGATGTTTTACTGTATCTCCAGAGTTAGAACAATCAAAACAGAATACTGTTATTTCCTCCCCATTTCTTTCTTCTCTACCAACAAATCCATTTATAAGTTTATATTCTCCCCTATTAATAAAAGGCACTATTTGTGGCCTAAAGGGGTCTGGTAATCCAATAGTTATGCTTTCATTATCATCTAATTTAGCTTCTATAAGATAATTTCTATTATCCCAAGATAATATAGTGAAATTACTAAATAGTATAGATGTGTCAGACCCATCATCAAAATCTGATAGAATAGCTACTGGAGCGTATACCTTATTCCCTTCAAAATATTTAGAGAATATAGGTTTATCCCCCCATTTATATAATTTACTTATATACTCTATCTCTTCTTCAGATAGTGTAGTTTTGACTTTTCTTATGGAGGGCAGGAAAGACCCATACACAGTATTAAATAACTCCACTTCACACTCATTTCCATCTACATCTGTTAATACAGCATATAGTGATATACTTTCATCATCACATACTTGTTTTCTAAACTCTTTAATAGTTCTTTGTACAAAACTATCAGTCATATTATCTTGATTTGGTACTAAAACAATATCACCAACTGAGTAAGTAATAGGTTTTTCTGCAACTATAGCTGTAAACTGGCCTTTATCTACAATATTATCAATAAAGGGGACAATAACAGGCATTAACAAATAATCATCATAGATAACATTTACAACGCCATTTCCTTCTATACATAAAGGAAGATCTACATACTCATCCATATTTATATGGTCTTCAGACTTAGCTAATAAAAACTTACTTAAAGTCTTCAAAGTTTTCTTATCAAAGGCTTGTTTAATAAGATCTACAGAAAATAAGGAGGAGGTAGTTATTATTGCTATATCATGCTTAGGCTTTTTAGGAATGTTCAGCCATTTATCAAGCAAGCTATCTCCTATAACTTCCAAGAAATGACTAGCATCCTGAACTACAAAAGGGTTAATTAAATTATCAATATAACTTTTGATAGAAGAAGATGGAAAAGACTTTACCCTACATCTCTTCTCATTAACATCTTTAAGAATAGATGGATATATTTTACTAACAACAGACACAACCCCATACTCTCTTGCTTTTGTTAAAGAGATAAGAATATCATTGGATTTAATAACTTTGTTATTATGTATAATTTCAATTGGGCTGTTACTAAAGTTATTAAACATATCTTCTTTGCTAATAAGAATTTCCTCTTTGGTGTCTTCATACATGATATTAGCTATTAGAGTTTCACTATCATAATCACGCCCATATTTACTAAGTATATTTAAAATAACTATTGTTCTC
>Ga0207997_1001053_pt1 | contig 14323 bp, 24 predicted proteins | sample AntAceMetag02UKN_FD_184777 | JGI IMG/M metagenome (GOLD analysis project Ga0207997, IMG submission 184777) | Saline lake microbial communities from Ace Lake, Antarctica - Antarctic Ace Lake Metagenome 02UKN (SPAdes) (version 2) | ecosystem: Environmental > Aquatic > Non-marine Saline and...
CCACTTCCACAGAGAAATCAGTAGCGCCGACATCTTGCAGGTCGTGAGTCTCCATGTCAATGTCGCCAGTGGCCTCGAAGCCAGTATGTATTTCTGCCATTTCATCATACCTCGTCTTATGCTGTTATATTATGGGAAACATCATTGCCTGCGCCGCCGTCAGTGATCTGTGAAACTGTGTTTTGATATGCCTGATTATCTGTCACGATTGTCTGGGATGTTACAGCGCCGAGAGCAATTCCAGTGTCACCATTCAAAAAAAGGGAATTGCCATTTATGATTGTCCTGTCTGCATCATGTATCTCAATACCATTGTCGCCGTTGACAATACAGATATTATTGATTATGATTGCCCTGTCTGAATTGATCCATATCCCATCATAAGTATTTTGAGAGCAGCGATTATGGCCAATGGTCGTATATTGCGAACCATCATCAATGACAATTCCCTGACTGTTTGACACGACCTGGCAATTAGTTATAGTGTTCTGCTCGCAGCCGTCAACGATCTCAATGGCCATGCCTGTCGAATCCCTAATGATACAACTATCAATTATGTTATATTTACATTCATTATAAATCCGTATCCCTTTTCCCTTGAAATCATCAACCCATACTACATTGATGATTGAATCAGTGATAAATGCCCGAAAGTAGATCCCATATTTATCTACGCCCTGGTTTGCGCTGTTCCCGTCTATCTTGAATTGGCTAAGGAATATGTTACGATAAGCGTTAACTCCATTACCGACGACAAGGGCGTTGATATCAGCAGAATCATCGACATAAATTATCGTGCCTGCGCCGCAGCCGATTATCGAGACATTAGAGCTGGTTATAGTAATCGATGCGGTGATTGTGTAAGTGCCTTCTTTGACATAGATGCACCCGCCAGTTGCAGGCAGGTTATCTATCGCAGTCTGGATATCTGTATAATCTCCAGTTCCGTCAGTCGCAACAACTAAAGTTGCGACAACCCTGGAAGCATAGCTTCCTAATGACATTGGCATTTTAGTAGATCCCTATTGCGTAAATAGTTGTCGGGCCTGCGCCTGCGGCAATGAAATGCGCTGATGTCGTGGGTACATCGATCATCATCCAGGCCTTGGAAGGTATCATGAAATGTGTGATTATTGCGGCGGCATCCCTATTGAAATGCACTGGCAGCGGGCCGTCGTTGAAGATCAATATCGAATGACACTGCTGAGTAAATGTAATATTGACGTCAAGGATCCCGACAGCTACAGTGCCTTGTTCCAGGTCTTCATCCGAAGAGATCACTCTCGGATGCCAATCTGGTGCGCCGCTTGCCATTGTTCAGCAAGTACCTTTTCCTCTTCCTGTGTTCGGGCCGTTTCCGTCTGGCCCTTGTCCATCTTTGTTTGGCATGTTTACCTCTTTGCAAACAATGAGCGCATTGATGCGATCACGCCCTCATAAGCGCCAATCGGCTGAACCCATTGTTTGTCAATTATTAAAAACTGGATATCAATAGTATGCGGATAAATGTCGTCCTCGTTCCAGGCCTTGATTAAGATCTGTTCAGGCACATCCTTTATCTCGTACATGACTGGATACACAAACACGAAATTATCGCCTCGGATATATGCATCACTCTCGACTGGCAAAAAGGGATGCCCTTTGTGGAAGATCCGAATCTTGACCAGTCCTGCGCAGCCAGCAGGGAAAGTGACCCAGGCCCGATAGATCACTCCTTTATTTACTAAGAACCTCGTCTCTACTGGAACTGTCTCTTTGGTGTTCGCAGGCACTAAGATATGTTTGGAGTGTAGCATTTTTCATTGTTCCATCGGATGTCATACCTCGCTAAAACTGACTGTCCAAAGATATTTCCTGTCAGTCGTTATACCTGTGCAAAATTCCATGATTACAGCGCTGTTCCAGGTATAGATCAGGTTTCCCTGTTTGTCGAATTGCATGACGAGAGTATTAAATAAATCAGTCAACCAAAGATATTTCCTGTCGGTCGTGATCCCCCAACTCTCAGATTCAGGGATAAGCGCTGCGATATTTATGTCATTGATAAGGTTTCCCTGTTTGTCATATTGCGTAATATGAGTTCCGACCTCTGCCTCTGTTTCTGTCAACCAAAGATATTTCCTGTCGGTCGTGATTCCCGCAGGTACATAAGTGGCAGCAAAGCTAAATATCAAATGCCCCTGTTTGTCGTATTGGTTCACTGTTGCATTTGCATTGTCAACAACCCATAAATATTTCCTGTCAGTTGTGATGTCGCCTAATTGATCTGTTATAACAGCCATCGCCCAGGAACTTATAAAATTACCCTGCTTGTCAAATTGACAAATAATACCATTCTCACCGCCGACAACCCATAAATATTTCCTGTCGGTCGTGATCCCTAATGGCATCGAATCAATGACAGCAATATCATGAGTCAGAATCAGGTTTCCTTGTTTATCCCACATAGATATTAGAGACATCCAGACCAGCCTCACGTACTATTGAATATGGCTTTAAGAAGGAACGGGAATTCTTTCGCATCTACTTCGCCGCCAGTGACTCCATAAGTGAAACAGATATAAGGAGCGAGGATCGGGATCGGGTAAGATTCCATCGAAGGCATATCAGTATCTTCCCATTGCATCATGCCCCACGCATCCTCCATATACTGGAACCAGTTCACATTATCATAACTGAACCAGGCAACCAGCCAAATCCTTGTAGGCGCGCCGACTGTATCTCTAAAATCAATGGTCACTAACGCATTTCTATACGGGGCGCAGAAGAACTTCTTACTCCAAATAGGGCCAGCCTCATAAGCATTGGTAAGATCAAAGAATGTGAATGTTGTCCGCTTGTTGAACCTGTGTTCCCATGCTTCCTGCCAGTCCAGGTATTTCTCATCCCAAACCTGGATAGAATCTCTAAGAAAACCTTTCTTTGGTAAGTCTGTCGGGTTTTTCGCCATTGTAAGGATCGTCTCTTACTTTGTGTGAGAATTAATAGGTCCTGAACTGTTGCGTGACTATCTGAGTTGTTCCTGCTGCGCCTGCGCCCTGAGTAATATCCAGGAGAAGCTCATTTATTGGTTTCACGACGTACCAGTCCTCGATCTTGTCCTGTTCGCCGAAAGGGATACTCAAACACCCATGAGGCGCCATTCCTGTGACGTGCCATTCATGCTGTTGTGTGTTAGTTCCGATTATGCCGATTGTTCCGCCATAAGACTGAACACTTGCAATTGCGGCATCTGTCACGACCATGCCTGTTCCTGTTGCAACAGTATCATAAGTTGCGGCAACATAGAAAGTATCTGGTGTTGAGACCAAAGCAAGCAGTAAATCTTCCTGGACTCTGACATCGTTCTTGTAAAGTTTCAATAGGTCAGATGTTCGGAGATTGTTGATTGGTATTCTTCTGTCATTGTCCTCGGAGATCTTGATCCTGTTGTATTGTTCCCAGGGCTGCTTGTCAGCATAAAGTGACTGGATTATTAGTTTCCTGATATCAAAATCTGTCGGTAGCTGGATATACTCATGCGCTGTAGCAACCTGAGTATATGTGTACTGCTCCTTAGACATCAAAAACCCTCTTGGGGTGATAGTTTCTTCATCAAATAGGTAAGCATAAACTGACATTGTTGAGGCCACGCTTGCGCATCCGCCCAGGCCGTCGTTATAAGTTATCTTCAGCTGCAGGTTCTTGAACTTCTTAGGATCCAGAGCCAGCGCTTCATCCCATAAATGCCTTCCGAAATCAATATGGAAAGTGGCGATTGCGATTGCAGTGTCAATATAATTCAGGACATTATGAGGCATTATCCCCTGATCGTAATAGTTCAATGCCTGCGCTTCTGTGCCTGATAATGCAAACAGAACATCTGAGCCGTCGACAACTTCCATTTTAGTTACCATTAATGCGGGATGGCCGACTGCTGCGCCGTCTGAATTAGTCGCTTTCATCTGGACAGTGATCCGAGAAATGGGATTGACCTGATTAAGATCTATGATCCTTGTTCCTGCTGCGCTTGAGTTCCACGCTTCAACCTGAGTAGCTATTCTGTGTTTCATTTTTAGTCGGGTTCGTCTCCACCAGGAACAGAAACAGAATCTTTCTTGTTCTCTTCTTCTGGTTGTTTGTGTTCTTTTGCCATAAATATCAATCTCACTAATGTAAGCAGCTTCGCAATCAATGGCTTGTGCATTGTGTCAGTCAATTACTTTTTCATGGCTGCGAGTGCTGCGACTATTGGTTTAACTCTTCCATCAACATTTGCCATCGGATCCGCAGACCTTGGGGCGATAGAAACACTTTGGATTGTACTCAGTACTGCGCCCATGCCTTTTGCGTATTTATCTTTTGCAGCGGCCATGCCAGCAGCGATTCGTGGTGCGCCTTTGTCGAGTGCAGCTTTGCGCCATTGTTCGTCAGAAACTTCGGCCAGCTTCGTAGCACGTCTTTTGCTTGCGATTGCTTCCTGTACTTTCTGTGCGTACAAATCCTCTGCTGCGATAGCTTTGGCGATCACATCAGTTGCGCCCTTGACTCCTTCTGCGTAAGCAGCAGGCACACGCCCATGAGAACCTTCCCAGTTTTTCCTTGTTGCGTCTAAAGATTTTGTATTTACCATTCTGCTGCTCTCTAAGAACATAAAATATATAGTTTCTTCGACAGCATTGAAACTATGCACAGTAACCGAAAACCATTTAAATTTAAACCCCCTATGGGTCTTCTTTATGGGAAGAAGGCCAAAATGTCGCTATTGTGGGCGGGTCGTGGCGTTCACTTCGAGCAAAGGGCTATGTACTGCGTGCAGCATCCGCAAGAACAAAATGGTGAACAGGCAGCTAATCAAAAAGAAAGGCAAAGTATATAAGCGCTGGAAGCTCAATCTGCTCAACGCAATAAAAAAACAACCAATGTAATTTTTTTCAATAGCGAAAATGACACAGAGAAATGATATTGTCAAATTGTATCATAAGCGCCAAATTATCTCAGTCGATACTCCTTCCTGGACAGAATATGTTGCAGGCAGATCCAGGACATTAGAGATCCGCATCGATGGCGAATGGCTGGACTTCGCACCGCCGATAAAAGATTACATGGAATATTCTCACACCCTTAGCCCCAGGTCAATGCTAAAATATTATCCGCAGGTCTGGAACAAATACCTGGAAAGTCGCAAAGGCAGCAAAGATGGTCAAGCTTAAACCCTGGAGAATAGGTAAAGAAAACGCAATGCTCCAGGCCTGGCTCTGGAAACATCATCGCCAGGACATCCAATGGCGCAGAGTTCGGCTCGGAGTATTGCCGACCAAAGAATCAAACAGGATGTATGCCTGCCTGTTGCGGTGGGCAGATGCGATATTTATCAAGGATGGAGTAGTTAACATTGTTGAGGCGAAACTTCGGCCAGACCTTGGGGCTCTTGGCCAGCTGGAAGGTTACAAAGTATTGTTCAGTCAGACTTTAGAGTTCTCTCAATATAAAGAATTCCCTGTGCGCATGATCCTTTTAACAACAATGATAGATCTCGTCATTGTGGAATTATGCAGTAAGAAAGAAATAGCTTATGAAGTCTTTACTCTTGACGACGTGAACAAGGTAAGAACGAAGCTAATGCAACCAGTGATTTGATCCGTTTCTGGAGCCAGTTAATCTTCATCTGATGAAGTAAATATTTATTGTAAGATCCTGCTGTCCTGGGGCCCCTCTCTATCAATTTAATCAGATTTCTCTTTATATAGATACATTCCTTGCATCTTCTTATCAACATCCTGGTCGTTATTTCTGGAAACATTTTAGTCGTAAATAAAAAGGGGCAGGAAAAAAAGGCGGCAAACCTGCCCCTCTGTGTTATGTAAATTGAGAGAACTAAACCATAACACCATCATTCAATTGGAGCCCTTGCGTAAATCACTTTACGCATGGTTCCGTCAATGCTCTGTTCTGACCAGAACACGCAAACGGATTTACCTACCCAATTTTTCGTGTCCAGGCCGTATTTACTGGCGACTGCCCGCTGGCTTGTCTTGTTCATTGTCCAGGTCTTGACCTCACCATTCGGCAGCTTGACATCAATCTCAAACGTTTTGACTGCTGGCTTGTCGCCTGATTGCGGGATCTCAGCCTGAAACCCCTCATTAATGAAAGTAAGGAAATCTTCCTGTGTAATATCTTCGGCCTTAAGCCAATTCTTGATATTTAATTCAACCATTCTTTTATACACCTCGTGTTTAGTTAAGTTTCTCCTGATTTAATATTGTTCTCTGGCTCTGTTTCAGAGCCGTCAGTTCATGCAGCAGCTTTGGCTTGGCCTCTTCAGGCGCTTGATCCAATACCTGCGCCTTGACTGCGATCCTTCGCTCCAGCATGAACAATTTATCCCTTATTTCATCGCATGTTAAATAAGGATTATTCCTGGCAAATTCCCGTTTCCTGGCCCTGGCCCGCTCAATGTTCTGCAGCTCGGCCTTGCTTTTTATCATTGTTGCGCATTCGGTGACGGCAGCGGCGCTTCAGTTGCAGAAGCGACTGGAGCCTGCGGCTCAACAGCGGCGGTCTTTTGCGCAGTTGACATCTGCGCCTGGGCCTCTGCAATCTGTTTTCCTAACACTGTCCGCAATTGCGAGGAACAGGTCAGACATAACTCTCCAATCTTGTCGCCGCCAATCATTATGTCCTGGAGCGCAGTATCCAACGGCACAGGTTTACGGCACATATCACAAAAGTAATCTTTCCCCATTTCAGTTCACCTTCTCTTGTTGCTCTGCTGGCTTCTTACCATCAGGCTCAATCTCGTCGAGGTCATGTTTCTTGACCCCCTTACGTTCCATTTCTGCAATGGCCTCGTTCCTGGCCATTATCAAAGAATTGATATCCTTCAAACTCAATTCAGTGTTTATCTTTGCAGCTCTCGCTTTCTCCCGCTCTGCTATAAAATGTTGCCTGGATTGTTGCAGGTAATACATCCCCAATTCATTTAGATCCATTTCCTTCGTGTTCATCAATTACAATCACCTCGTCGATTAATTCCATATGATCCTCATTGCTGGTTGAAATCTTTGTGCTTGCGATGTTAACTGCGCATTTCAAACACATCAGCCTCTTCAATCCTGTGTGATAATACCATTCCTCAGGATTGGTTGCATGACAATAATGACATCTGAAGTTCTCTTTGATGTCTGAATATGTCCTGCCGCCTTTTTCAGTTATCTTGAATCCCATCTTGATCTACTTTTCAGGTGTTGACCCTTTCATTGCCTCTTCTTCTGCCAATTCATCCCATTTCTCCTGCGAAATCGGAACCTTTCCCTTGCGCATATATGGACTGTATGCTTCCTCTTTTGGCGGGTTCAGGATCTCGCCCTTCTGATTTCTTATGGTTGTGTGGCCTGTGTAGCCTCTTTCAACGACTGGTTTCTCGTCGTCGGCTTTCTTCTCCAGCTTCTTGGCTTGTTCCTGGAGCTTGGCCAGTTCGACAGTTTTGGCCACGATTTCATTCTGCGCTTTGTCCAGGTTATCAAATCCTTTAGAATCTGTCCTGCCTAAATAACTTTTTAGAAGCGCATTAATTTGGCCAGAAAGGTTAGGAACCTTCATTTTGGTTGCTGCCATGACGTCGACATCAAGAGTGATTGTAGTTGTGGTTTTCATAAAAGAAAGGGAATATACTCTAATTTATATGTATTGTGGTAACTTAGTATGTATTTTGGGGTTTTTACCCCTAAATTCAAAGCTTTTGAATGGAATATATCACTCAAATAAGATTCCACTCTTAGATATTCATATATGAAAAACCTTGAGTGTGTAAGGTATCCTCTCGAATACCCTATACATACATACATACATATAACAGCCATTAGATATATCTATCTATCTAAAGGAAATAAAGTTCCATAGGAAACGATGGGGAGTATTCGTTATATAAATGAACTGCATTCTCTCAGAGTTGTTCGCTCCTGCTCAGTATTGGGTCAGCCTGAGTCTGACCCAGGAAAAATCACTAACAAGTGTTATTCCTAAAGTTTTCCCTTGTTTTGGACAAGGTTGTCATTGCATGATCTAAAACTTTATGGATAACTACTTATCAGGCGATTTTTCTGCAATTCACCGCCAGACGCCAATCATCCACGAAAAGATGATTGGCCCCCTTGCAAGAAGAATGACTAAAGTTCTACGAGGTTCCCCTATTTTATGAGGGAAACCTCGGAGTTGATAAACATGGCGACAGAAAAACAAATGAAATACATACTGTACCTTGCTCGGAAACTGGGCGAGAAAGTAGATGACTCCATTATGGGGCAAATGACAGGCGACCAGGCATCACAGAAGATTGAGTCCATGCTGGAGCGACTGTCAGAAGTGAACGGCGTGACTCCAATGGAGCCAGTAGCGACAGAGCAGAGATTAGATAAAATCAAGTTTGGCCTGTGCGAGAAATTAGTCGTACAGCAGATGGGACTGACGGCAGCATTGGCAATGCCTGAAGGATTTAAGAAGAACGTCGTCGGCTTATATGCGTTGATGACAGAAGCAGAGGCTTATGCTTCTGCTTCACCAGAAGAAAAGAGGGGTGATTAAAATAGAAGAAACACAGAGGATAAATGAACCGAAGTTCAGGACGAACTTTAAGCAGTCAGCCAAAGGAATCTGGTACGCCGAGTTCACAGTCAGAGGTGACTCGACTGAAGAACTCAACACCGACATTGGCAAAGTTCGGGCAGTGATAAACACAACTTTAGAACTACTTAATGAAGAGGCGCCAAAAGGCGCCTCTGACAACAACGGTGACACAAAATTTAAAAGGTGATGAACATGGAAACAATCAAAGAACATACTAAAGGCTATGGCTCACCAATGATTAATCCAGGAGTTATTGCAAAAGAAATGAGATACATCAAAGACGAGACTAAAGAATTGTTTGTGGTTCTTTACCTGGACAATGTACTGAAAGTCATTGCCAGGGAAATCGTCAACATAGGCGTATTAAACAAGGCTGTAATCGATACCAGGACTGTTTTTAGAAATGCCATACTAAGAAACTGCTTCAGCATAGTAATAGTGCACAATCACCCCTCAGGTGATGTTACACCATCTAAAGAGGATAAAGCAATAACAAAAAGGTTAAATGAAGCAGGAAAGATAATCGGGATAGAAATCCTCGACCATGTAATAATAGGTATCGGCTATTATTCCATTAAGAGTAAAAAGAGGTACCCTGAGAGCAGCGAAAATGAATAAACCAAAAGAGTTCATGCTCTGGGGATGGGTGTCAGCGAATTATTATACCCTAACTGCGAAATACCTGGACGAGAACAAAGAAGCATGGCATAAATGGCTAAGAGAAGAATATGAAAACCACCTGCAGGAAAAAGACATAAACCAGGGAGACAGCAGCTAAGCTGGCTCCTTATGTTTTTTTCACTCTTACTCATGACCCCGACGGCCATGACTGGAACTATATTTTCTAAACCCACCCCGCCACCCCTTAATTCGCTCTGGGCTGTATCAATATAGGCGGGCTCTATGCCCGCAATTAATCATACATGGCCGCCTGCGGCGGCCACACAGCGCCTCGCTCTGCTCGGCAATGGTGAAAAAGAAGGTATTGTTAACAAAATTCTAACCCATTACTCCCTATTCACTTTGTTCATAGCCATCCTCAATGTTCGGATGGGTCGTCCTGGCCCAGAATTTTGTTAATGGCCATTAACTATTATCAGGCCTGGCCGTCGATAGCCCGTCGGCGATTGAGACGTTATCGGCCAACGGCCACAGTTGGGGGGTTGGGGTGACTGTGGCCGACAGGCCGACATTGGCCGCAGAGAGCGGGAGCGGTTGTTGATTACCTGGTTCACGCATGGTTTTGAGTAGTTCAGGTTCAGGTTTGAAGAGGTTGATAGGTTATTTGTTTGAGTGGGTAGAATGATTATTGTGGGTTAAAAAACTGTTAATAACATTATATTCCACCAAAAGTTTTAAATAAGCTAAGCTCTTGTGAACCTGGATGGTAAAGGAACTGACTGAGAAGGAGCTGGCTGAGTTGGAGAAAGCGGTCAGGGAGCTTGACGAGGCGGGGGTTGACCTTTAAGACCATGGCTGACCAGTACACGATTTCGGATTTAAGTGTCATCCCGATAATAGCGAGTGTCGGCGACACTGCCAGTGTGCGGGTAAAGATAAGCTCCAACTGGATCAATGACGAGGAAATATTTGTCATTTACTATACGATCAGGCCAGACGGTTCCAGGTCCAGGAAAGGGTCTATAGATCACTTTGATATGAAAGCGGGCGAAGGGCGATATGCTGAGTTTGATTTAAAATATCCCTTCACTGTTCCTGGTGAGCATGGCGCCAGGATATTATTAAAGGATAACCAAACAGCAGCGGAGATCATGCACACAGATTTCTCTAACGTCATCAATATTTCCAGCGGTGGAGCATTGCCGCCGCCAGCTGAACCTGAATCGGGCCTTTGGTCTGATGTGAAATCCATTTGGGATGATGCGCTTATGTCTCTCGGCTGGACATTCGGTGAGCCAATGCAGATCCTCATCAAGACTGTTTATAACGACACATTTAAATCAGAGCTAAGGAGAGAAGAGCTGGTTAATCTTGCAGCTGATTTCCTGGGAGTAAATGCGCTCATAAAGCTGGCTACTGGTAAAAACATCACTGGCAAAGCGGATAAGTTTGGCGGGTTTTGGGATGTGTTCGACCTGGCCACTCTGCCGTTATTCTTCACCCCATTCAAGACAGGCATCCTCAAGGCCCTGAAAGTGCCGTTCAAGCTCCCTATAATGAAAATATTTCCTAAGCTTGGGAAAGCGGGAAGCCTGAAGATCTATAATTCTGTCAGGAAAGGCGCTCCTGAAGATTTCCTGAAAGTTCTCGACGATTACCCTGAAACAGTCAGGGGTTTCTTTGATAGCATTGATGCTGGCGGGTGGAGCGCAATCGCAAGCAAGACAACAGGGAAAAACATGGATGCGTATGTCAGGCATCTCAGACCAAAGACAGGTATGTTGGGAAGTTTGAAGGTGTATAAATCAATGTCAACTGGCCACGTCGATGAATTGGGGCCGATGATTGACAAGTACCCTGATGCAATGGCCTCTTTATTTAAGGCGCTCCCTGAAAAACAGGTCAGGGAAGCAGGCGAAAAAGCTGCCAAATTAATCAATACTGGCAAGATGGAAATACCACCCCTCAAGGTCGGGCTGTTGTTCGAGGAGATCTCAGGCAGGACATTTAACAAGGCAGTGACGAGGGGCCTGACTCAGAGTGAGATTGCCTGGGTAGTGAAACGGGTAAGTGATAATCCACTGAGAGCAGTCACATTATTTGTCAGAGAACCTGACAACTGGCTTAAAGTCGGACCTGATGTGCAGAAGGCGGTCTTTGAAGCATTGGCAAGATCCAGGGCGACGTTCTCCAAGGAAACTATAAAGATATTGACTGATGCCCTGGTGCCTAAGTTCGGCGAAGCGGTGTTCAGGAAAGCGGGATTAACTGCTATGTGGAAACGGCTCCCGACATCGCTGAAACTGTTATACGGATTTATCGGCGGGTCATTGTTCACTGGATTCGCAGCTGACTGGTCAGCGAAAGAATGGATCTGGGAACAGATGAGCATGAGCATGGATGATGCGATCAGGGATGAGCGATGGGATGATGCCAATTTATTGTACCCTGCGCTCCTGGAAGCGAGGAAATATATCGGAGTGATTTTTCATTCTCTCGGCTGGCTGAACCCTGTCATCAACTGGATTTTTATTCGTGGCCTGGAAGGTTGTGATCTTAAGCTCACTTTATGGCATAACATCCTGGAACGGGAAGGCAGAGTAGTTGAAGCTCCTGGAGTAATCACTGAACCTGAAGCTCCAGGCGAACCAGGCGAACCGCCTGCAACAGCCATTGATGTTTGGCTCAGGGTCGAGAGCATCCCGCAGGGAGCGGGGATTTATGTCGACGGCAAAACCAGATACACCAAGACTAATTTGGATGTATTGATGCAGACCAGGCCAGAACCTTATTTTATCCAGCTGACAGCGCCATCAGGTTACAAGAACCCGCCAGGGAAAAGCATAACCATAACCGAAGATAAACATTACCTGGTAGATTTCATGTACCTGGAAGAGATCGGAGCTGCGGGGTCAGGCGCGCCAACGCCGCCAGAGCCGCCAGCGACTGAACCTGAATCACCGCCTGCAGCAGAGCCGACAAAAGCGTACCTGACAATTGACTCAGCGCCAAGAGGAGCGACTATCTGGATCGATGGAGAAAACACCTGGACAATGACCCCTTTCTCGCATCTGTTGGAAGAGGGCAAGCATAACATCCAGCTGCAATTATTGAAATGGAAGCCTGGCCTGGAACTCATAAATATCAATGGCGGGGAGAATCAATTGCTCACTGTTGAACTGATAGTCCAGCCAGACACCGAACCTGAAGAGCCATTCATCCCACAACCGATTGATGTTTCCCTGGAACCAGAGACAGAACCCGTAATCAAGCCTAATGCCTGGGAATACACTATCACTGCAAGAGCGGCAGACACAGGCGGGATCCTGAATGCCAAAATAATCATTGATGGGATTTATACTGGGAAATATACAACTAACTCAGTGATCCTGGAACCTGAATCAGAATACTTATTAAGGCTGGAAGCCTTTGGGTATGATCCCGCAGAAGTGATTATCCAAACATCCGCACTACCAGAATAAAAATGACAACTACAGCTGAAGCAAGCATCACAGCGCAGCCAATCGCTGCCGCAGAATCGGAGATAATCAGGGCAGGCAGGAAGATAGCGACAGAAGCAGTCAGCATAAGCATGACCCCATCAGCAGCTTATCCTACTACTCCATCAATCACACCTATCAGCGCTCTCCCTGGATCCGCAGCGTTCTTTCCATCATTACCGACCACTGGCTATGAGCAGGAGGAGCCTGTAAGCATCATATTGAACATTGAATCATCAGGGTTCTTGCCCTGGGAGCAGCAAATAATCTGTATCGGGCTCCAGGACCCACAGGATCCGACAGCCGAGCCGACTATTATAATGGAACAAAGCGAAGCGAATATGCTCATGTCCTTGTTCGATCATATTAAATCTAATGCGATTGAAAGACTGATAGGATATGCCGTCTCATTCGATTTCAGGTTCATCATGCTGCGGGCCATGAAGCATAATATCCCTTGCAAGGAGTTCATGGACTGTGATCTGTACGATCTGATGGAAATGATGACCAAAGGCAAAGACGAATATGTCTATATGGCTCAGAAAGCCCCCAAATTGAGCGTATTAGGAGACTTTTTCTGGGGTTACCCGAAGCCCTTCACTGACCTTGAAATGCTGAAGTACTGGAAATCTGGCAGGTATGATAAGGTTGTGGAGTTCGCAAGCTCGCAAGTCACCCGAACCCTGGCCTTATTCCTGCTTTATAAGTACATTTCAACTACTCCGTTCACGCTCACCCCAATAACCACAGTCAGCGGCGTCGCAATCAATTCTGCCTCACAACCTGACAATGTCCTTGCGCCGCTGGCTAATACTGAAACAATCCCGCCCAGGAGCATCACATGGCAATGCCCGAATTGCCTGGCAGAGTTAGAAGTATTGGGAGACCAGGCGCCAGGCGCTTGCACGATCTGCGGCGGAGAACTGATACGGAAGTGAAACAATGAGCGTGAAAATCAAGACAAGCAGATGGATGGACAGACTTTATCCAAGAGATATAATCGCAACCATAACCCTGACAGCAATATTCATCCTGCTCGCCTGCGGTCACAACGGCTGGCTTCAAGGAGTTGGAGCCGTCATCATAGGCTATTATTTCTCAAAAAGGGTCTATGAAGAAAAAAACATGAAAAAATAGGCCTGACAGATCTTAATTCTGTGATCTGGATAGTTCTACATAGATATTTGCACTTCGATGCTGTAATACTAAAATACCATAAACAGATCTAAGTGTGAAATCCACACTTCCAGCCAGGCGGATCGTTGCGCCATCCTTGACAGTCACGTCCCTTGCGCTTGCCACCTGGCTCAGTATCAATATTGCGCCCTGGGCCAGCCCCGAAATGCTTACCAAATCATCCGCAGCTGCGCCGCCGAAAGTGTCAACCTTGACATAAGATTTAGACACGACTATTGCGCCTGCGGCATTGAGTGTGACCACTTCCACAGAGAAATCAGTAGCGCCGACAGCTTGCAGGTCGTGAGTCTCCATGTCAATGTCGCCAGTGGCCTCGAAGCCAGTATGTATTTCTGCCATTTCATCATACCTCGTCTTATGCTGTTATATTATGGGAAACATCATTGCCTGCGCCGCCG
>Ga0207997_1001054_pt1 | contig 14299 bp, 20 predicted proteins | sample AntAceMetag02UKN_FD_184777 | JGI IMG/M metagenome (GOLD analysis project Ga0207997, IMG submission 184777) | Saline lake microbial communities from Ace Lake, Antarctica - Antarctic Ace Lake Metagenome 02UKN (SPAdes) (version 2) | ecosystem: Environmental > Aquatic > Non-marine Saline and...
TGAATGTTCAGTAGTTTTCAATACAGGGGGGTTGTTTTATACCCATATACAAGCCTTTTTTTTCGGTGCGAAAACTAAAATCTAGTGGTCGTGGAACATAGGTATAGATTGTTCCACGCGGAGTAATACAGTCTGTGGAACATTGCTATAGATTGTTCCACGCGTCGAGAGAAGGATATACAATAGCATTATTTAAGCCTTGTAAGTATGGCAGGTATAGGGGGTTAGCCCCTTATATATAGAGTACCCATATCACATATATAAAATTCACAGGTTATTAACAGAAGAGCTACACCCCTTACAGAATCGCATGGCAAGGAGAAGGACACCTTGAAATATTTCAAGATGAGTTGGAAACATCCGGGATGAACTGGCCAGACACTAGAAGATGCGATCAAGGTCTGGTTCGCTTGGCAAGCTTAAAAACGCACCGGCCAATCCAAGGACGGGATGGCTATTCACTGGATGCACCGGATAAACTCAGGTCATATATGACTTACTCAAGAAGGCATTATCAGACTTACATTACACAGGGTAGGCAGAATATATCCCGAATTACATCAACAGAAAAACAGCCCGCTACGAGCAAGGATATACCTAGCTTTAAGGAAACGCTAAGACTAAGGATACACCTAGCTATGCGGCACTGCCCTATGCAACAGGCTGCGAACAAGGATACCACTAAGCTTGCGCAGTTATTAACTTAGCAAAGCGCTATAACCAAGGATACCACTCACTTTGCCACACCCCTGCTCGACCTTTAACGGCCAAAACTCAGGCATAAGGGCTACCCTGTATCCACAAAATTTTTTTTATACTTTTATAGTTGTACGAGGGGGGGCTTTGTATAAAAGTGGGATATAATTAAACTGGTATTTGCGAGGGGGCATCTGTTTTTAGTCATTGACCGGGTCTTTGGAGGCCGCTTCTTTTCTTACCAGCCGCTCAATGACTGTCCTGCGTGTTTCGATGCCGTTTACTCGGCGTCCAGTTTCTACAATAGTGTCAAGAAGTTTAACGCCTTCAGGGGACAGCCGGATGTTAATCTGGATTGCTTTTTTTTCATTCGCCATTTTATTTCTCCTATCTGGTTTTCAAAGCGGGGCGGTTTCCCGCCCCTAACAAACAAACCCTTCGTAGGGCGAAAGAGGCTATAAAAATTCGCTCCACAGATTTTTCAAGTGCTCGAATCTGGCAGCTAAAAACTTGTTGATTTCAGGTAAATGACATTCGACGACATTGTCAATCAAAACGGGGTTGTAATCGCCGATGCCTTGATTGACAAACAACAATCGCAATTCAAAAATAGCGGGCGTACCTCTGCCTTTGCTTTTCATGTAGTATCTAACGAGCAGAAATGTATCAAAGTTTAGCCCCTTGCCGGAGCTTTTCAAAAAATCGCTGAATGTTGAAAAATAAGTAGGATACATATTATTACTGAATCGATAATTTGTATCAGAAAAATTGGGGTGTTCAGTTTTCTTGAGCGTCTTAATCACGGGGGTCTCCTTGTTAAAATTTATTCAAATCTGCGTGGTAACTCTTCGCAAACGCAACTACCATCAGATGGGTATCATTCGCTATAATAAAGCGAAGCTCACTCTTGCACTGGTGAAAATAGAAGTGTTGGGCGATGTTTTTGCGTTCCCAGAAATCCTTTTCGTTCAGGTAAACGCGCCTGATTTTCGCCTGTTCGTCTTTCGTCAACGGCGGGTGGAATTTCTTCCGGCGCGTCAATCCGATGTTTATTTCGCGCTGTGAGTTTCTTATTTGTGGTTTCATTTCGTCGCCTCTATTTTGAGAAGCCGTTTGATTTCGTCAAGGATTTTGTCAGTGTCGCAATCCCAGTATTTTTCGTCACCGTAAGCGATATTATTTGTTACGCCCTCGCGCCATGCTTCGCGTGTGAAATTCTCTTTATCGTCGTCGCTCATTTGTTCGACCATCGCCGCCGCCAAGTCATTTTCTAAAAATCCTTTTGTTTCCATTTTCGTGTTTTTTTCAACAACGCCCTCTTCTAAATAGCGGAGGTACTCATCATCATCGGTGTCGTCATCGCTGAAAGCCTCGTGGCAAGCTGCCAAGTATTCACCCTCGCTCTCGTAGAATGAAAAAGACTGGCTGACAGTATCATCATCGCAAAAATAGATACTGTCGCCGATTTCACAGGCAGCCAAATAGTCACTGAGCGAGCCCAGACGACCGCCTTCCCATTTGTTCAAGTTTGTCATAATTTCATCATTTTTTCTAATTACTTTTTTCATTTCGTTGCCTCTTTCTGTTTGTTCTATCTTTCAAAAAAAACAGGCTTACCACCATTCGGAAGGTTGCCTTTTTTAAGTTTTATTATTTTTAAGTTACATTCGTCATAATTTTTGAACTCTTCTATTTCGGCTTCGGCTGATTTCAAAGTCTTAAAAGCTTTATTCCAACTTTTATCATTTTCGTCGATAACCGCAAACTTAAAAGACACCCTTTTTTTGAAGGAGTCCTTATATGTTTTTTTAAGTAAGTTGGCTAAATATTCAACAGCGCCCTTGTCGCTCCCCTCACAATCATCGGCTGTATAATCGGAACTGCCGTAAGCGTCAGCGTGGTCGGCGACCCTGATTTTTTTAACGACTACATCCAAGTCATCATTGATGAGCGCGGAACATTCGATATAGCAAGTGCCAGTCCGAGCGTACTGTCTATCGCAGTCATATCCGAGGCACTCCGCTTTTTCGATTATCCAATCAACCCTTTTATTTATTGTGTTCATTTTGTCCTCTTTCTGTTTGTTTTGTTTATTTTACCGGCGCAAAATTAAGATATATTTCACGGCCAAAATAACCGCCCACATCGCGCTCTTTTGCGTCGAAGAGCCAGTCTTCGATTATCGCGCTGAAACATTTCTTTTCTTCGTTTACCATCTCAATTTTTCCAAGCTTGCTTTTCGGAAGCCAGATTTTGTAACCGCGCAAACTGCCTGCGCAGTCACTGCCTTCGATTTCAACATGGATTGCTTTTTCTGTCTCTTTTTCTTGCCAGTAAGTTATTTTTTTCATTTCTCTCTCCGTTGTTTGTTTTGTTTCATTTCCTACTCTCTAAAACCAATATAATACCTTTTAATATCAAAGTCAAGTAATAAATAGCATAAAATAATTCTTTTTTATTCCGAAGCGGCTAACCCCTTGTTTTATATACAAAAATAGTGTGAAATTATTTTCAAATAGGTAAAGAAAAAGCCCCATACGGGGCTAAAAGAGGGGGAAGGGATTTTTAATAAGTAGGAGGTGAAAAAGAGAGCGGGCAATTTGAGAGGGGCGGGGGTAAAAAATTGGTAAACCGAAAAAGCGGACGGGAAAGATGGAAGTGGGTGACTATAGAACGGGCGTTAATTCAAAGCTTGCCGCCGCCCTTCGGGAGATAGAGGGTAAAGGTATAGACTGGTATGGGTTGAGGGTTGTAACTCGTTACAGCGCGAATAAGCGCGTTTTGGGTATATGAAACGATTAGATAGAGCTAGGTATAAAGCAAATTAACTCATAATAACCTAGGGGCTTCGGGTATTGGAGGGTCTAGGACAGCACAGCGTTTGCGGCGATAAAATGGGATTAACAGGGTATATGAATATCAAAGCATAATACCGGACACCCTTCGGGTGGAATCATAATATACTAAAGTATATTATTTAAGACTTTAAAACCTTTGAACTCCGTTCAAAGGTAACGGTAAAATATCTGTAGCTTGACAACGGACAAACTTTCCATTACTATGAAACTCAGACATAGAAATTAACCTTTCGAGGGAGGTATAGAAATGGGAGCAAGAACATCCGGTAGCACAGAGACACTTACAGGGCGTGGAATAAAAAGTGTCTTGCGATTGTATGAGGCGGCAAGTTGGGATGCACTTATTGAGGTTGTAAATACACAGATAGACGACTGGGTAGTGGGCAGAGAGGTTGGAAATAAGTTAGAGGGCGCTACACAGTTTGTCAGCATTACCATAAATACAATTCAAGAGTTACAAGCTGTAGAACCTGGCACGGTACGCGCTCTTGTCATTTACGATGTTGTGGGCGAAACAGTTGCCCTCCAAAAGAGTATGCCTTGAGTAAACACGAGATAACACCCCAAAAAATTGAGGAAGAATTAGCGCCACCGGAAGAGGCGGGCAACGTAAAACCGGAGGATTTTACTAGTGGGGATGACGCATGGGAGCTTGCTGAAAAGTGTGTACTGTTTTGTGAGGCGATGGGGGGATTAGAATTATATCATTACGAGCGCTCATTTGCGGAGCGTATATTTTATTCTCTTATCGTCGAAGACGCCGAGGAGATAACAGGATGTTTTGCTCGACAATCAGGGAAAACCGAAACCGTTGCCATGTGTGTTGTAGGCGCGATGGTGATTTTACCGATACTTGCCAACTTTCCGCGGGGTACATTTTCGCCTATTATAGAACGCACAATTGTAAAATTTAAGAACGGTATTTTTATCGGGGTATTTGGGCCTTCGTATGAAATCGGAGGGATTTTACATAAGAGAATGAAGGTGCGGCTGATGTCGCAAGCGGCTCGTGAAGTTATGATGGATGAGGACATAGGTATAGACCCGGACGAAATTTCAATAAGGTCGATGGCAATGCCGAACGGTTCTTTTTGCGATTTGCATAGCGCAAGTCCGGGGACAAAAATCGAGGGTTTTACATACCACCTTATTGTGCTCGAAGAGTCACAGGATATAGGTTCGAGCAAGATAAAAAAATCGATTTCACCTATGGGGGCTGCGACTGCCGCGACTCTGATAAAAATTGGGACACCTAAAGCCGCACGATGTGACTTTTATGAGGCGTGTAGGAGAAATAAACAAAGCGATATTCAAAATCAATTAAAAGGAACAAGGGCAGGGTTACACCACGAGCACAACGACGATGTAGCGGCGGCGTGTAATCCTCGCTATGCTTTGTATATTGAGAAGGAGAAAATGCGACTGGGCGAAATGTCAGATGAATATCAGATGAGTTATAAGTTAAAATGGATTATTGAGCGTGGGATGTTTTTGAATGAGGAAGACTTAGATATAATGGCGGTTCCAAGATATGCCACTTTGAGAACTAATATCGGAAAAGACATAATCCGATTTATAAAAACTCCGAGCTATGTGACGATAGATAAAGAAAACGAGTATGTGTTTGGAATCGATATTGGTAAGAGTGAGAGTGACACAGTTGTAACCATTATGAAACCGTGGTGGGAAAATCCTATAAAATTCGGGGACGATTTGAGGTACTATTGCCACATCGTAAATTGGTTATTACTTATCGGGGACAGCCACGAAGTGCAGTATCACAAGATGATGCGGTTTCTGAGTAATTACAGATTAAAGGGTGGGTGCATAGATAGCACAGGCAAAGGGGATGTTGTGTATGACCGAATAAAAGTGGCGCTAAAACCCTTCGATGTAGATGTGCGACCGTTCATATTTTCTAATGTCAGTAAGGACAGAGGCTACAAATTATTTAAGCAGGAGATTGACAACGGGCGTATAAGTTATCCTGCGAGCGCTGTATGTCAGAAGACAAAAAAATATAAGTTGTTTCGTACGCAAATGGAATTACTGACAAAAAATTGGAAGGGCAATTTAATGGTTGTGGAGAAACCCGGTGATTTACGAGGGGCGAAAGACGATTTTCCTGACAGCGCCATGTTAGCAAATTGGTATGTGAATGGGGCGGGAAGACGCGAAGTTACTGTATCGAAGGAGAATAAATTTTATAGTCGAAAAGAACGGTACAGGTCGCGATTAAATAATATGTAAAAATAAAAAGGGAAATGGTTTGAACTTTTTGTATTAAACGAATATGAGTGAGAGGTATAGGAGAAATAGTATGCCAAAAAGAAAAACTGTTAAGGCGTTGTTACACGGGATAGCGAAGGAGTTTACAAAAGGAGCAGGAACCGCTCCAAAAAAGATTATGACTTCGGGGGGGATAGCACGAGCGTATCAACGAAGCATAAGCACGGAAAAAAGGGCTGAGGATATTAAGCGGCGCCGGGATGAATTTGAACTTGATAAAAAAAAGAGTGCGGGGAATGCAGAGAAAGTAAATCCACAAAAAGTAGTTAAACGCGACGCTGTTAAGGAGATAAAGTAATGACATCCACTGTTATGCCGGACATATATGGCAAAGTTAGAAATCTTTTGACTTTTGGCGGGCAGACAAACTACCATTTAGAGCGTTTAAATAATTATAAAAAATACTGGAACTTTTATAATGGGAAACATTGGAGTTTTAAGCGGACGGATGAAGAGCCTGTCGTAACTATGAACTACACACGCGCCATTGTTAATACCGGCGTGAATTTTTTATTTGGGGAGGGTTTTGAGGTTGTCATTCCTGACGACCCCGCGACACCAGAGTATGACCCTGATACCCGGTCGTTTATAAAAGAGATGCTGGAGGAAACATGGCGAAGGAATAAAAAAGAATTATGGTCTTTGAAATGCGGGCAGCAGGGCGGAACCACCGGCGATGTATTTGTGCGGGCGTCATGGGAAGCCGACGATGTTTTGGAAGCGCCTTATTGCCGGTTTGATATTATGCCTTCGCAGTATTGTTTCCCAGAATACGACGGAACCGATACACAAAAAATGACAGCTATGTTGATGATTTTCCCGGTATTCAAATCGAAGGGGGCCACCGGGCAACAAGAAGTTGTAGTCAAAGCGGAGTACTGGACTAAAGAAAAAGTGGTCTATTTTGAAGACGATGTGGAGATAGGTTCTGAGGAAAATATACTTGGAGAAATTCCAATAGTTCATATCCCGAACTATCCTTTGTCGGGAGACCCTTACGGTATTAGTGACTTAGTTGATGCGGTTGAGTTGCAGAAAAGTTTGAATGAAGTTGCAACCGATATTTCTGATGTTGTAAATTATCATGGCTCACCCATAACGATAATTGAAGGCGCGGGTGTCGAGGAGGCTGAAAAAGGGGCGGGGAAAGTATGGTCATTACCAGAGGGTGCGAAAGCTTATAACTTAGAAATGAGCGGAGACTTGGGAGCAAATCTCGAGTTTTTTAATATGATACGAGAGGCTTTGTTTGAAATCACGCAAACACCAGAGGCTGTATTAGCCGGCGCGGGAGAAATCAGTAACACCACGGGTGTTGCATTGGCTATGCAGTATCTACCGTTGGTGCAGAAGCGAAAAATAAAAATTCTAACTTATGGTTATGGGCTTAGATTATTAAATCGTTTAGCTATTATAATCACAGACAAAGAGGATGATGCGTTTCATAAAAAGTTAAAACCGTTAAAAGGGAATGTGTATCGAAACGATGTATTGTTCCCGCCAGCATTACCTAGAGATGAAGCTATCGAGCTTGACAATAGTTTAAAGCGTTTAGAAGGCGGGATATCGTCAAGACGAGAAGAGATGAAAAGATTGTATGGCTGGGACGATAAAAAAATAGACACACTTTTAGAGCAGATAAAAAAAGAGCGCTTAGAAATGGAGCAAGCTGATTATGGTTCGTCAGGTGATACTGATGTAGTAACCCCAAAAAGACCTAACCCTGATTCCCAGTCTCACAAAGTAAGCATAACTGCTGGGCAAGGCACGGGCAATGACAAATAAAAATGGCCGCAAAAGTCATAAAGGGTGGGACATGGATTGAAAGCGCTACCGCCGCGCCGATAGGAACACTTAAAAAAGCTCCGCGGGAATTAAGCAATAACAGTTTAAGAATGACACGGGATTGGAAGACCCAAGCGAAGGGTATTTCTAATTCTTTGAAACCTATTTCACGCGATGTAGTTTCTGCAATGGATACCGCTTACGATACAGCTAAATTAGAAATAAATCCGTTGAAAAGAAAGCGGATAATTCAAGCGGCTAAAAGCAAAATAACTCGCGGAGTTTCGCAAGTCGAAAAACAGATTGAGCAGCATGTTGCCAAAGTTGTTCGAGACACAGTTGTTGCCAAAGAAAAAGAATTGAAAAAAATGGGTTTGTCTGTTTCTGAGGCTGCAAAGAAAAGCATACTTACAAAAAACCTATTGCATAAGGGCGAGGAGTTCCCGCCCGGTTCCGGCAAGACATTCAAAAACAGAATAATGAATGCTAAAATGAAAGCAGGTGATAAGGTTTCAAAAATTACATCGGGGCAGATAAGAAAAATAGATGGAAGGACAGCACTATTAAATAGGCAACTGACTGAGATACAGCCGGGTACAACTGTGCGAGGAGGTTCGACAGCAAAGCAGCTTATGTTCCTTGACCATAACGAACAGGCACGAAAGGCAAAGGATGTAGAAAAGGATATGTTGCAAGAGGCGGGCGTTTCCTTTGGTTACTGGCGGTTATGTGCTACTCATAAATGGTACGGCGGGAAAGAGATATGTGAGGTTTTGGCTTCACAGACATCGCCAGAGGTTGCACAGGCAATGCGAGATAGGGGCGTTGACCCTAAGACTGCGGATATTGCAGGGCTGTATCTCATAGACAATATGCCGGAACATCCGCATCCGAATTGCCAATGTTTTATTGAGGCGGCTAACATAGCGATAGGAAAGCCACCTATACCCGTTAAACCGGACGGTACACCGCTGATAAAAGGAAAGCCCGTGCAACCTGTTGGGATAAAAGAAACACCTTTACAGCGCGATGTACGGACGCACATAGACGCGGAGAGGTCGAGAATAAAAACTGATTTTGGTAACTTGAATGACGACAAAAAAAGGCTTGTTAATAATAAAGTAGATTCAATAAATGAGGTGCATAAACTTATACATGACCCGAAGTTGTCCCCGGAGGCGAAAAAAATACTTGAGAGAATAAGCAAAGATTTTCAGACTGATTTAGATGATATGGGAATGATACCGCGTCCGAAGATATGTAGGTCGCCTTGCATACCTGCTAAGAAGGTGGGGCTTAATCCGAAAAAAACTAAAACATATAAATATGAAAATGTGGATGCGCTAAATACTTACGAAAAGTCGCCTATCAAAGATTGGTTGACAACGGACTACGCAAAAATTAAGTCCGTTTTTTTACATGATAGCTCCCCGTATTATAACAAGAAATGGTTAAGTATGGGCGTAGAGGAGCAGAATAGAATAACAAAAGTTGCAGAGAATTTTGAAACTATATTAGGAGAAATCAAGCCTACAAAATGTGTGTTATATCGAGCATCCGCACTTGAGAAAAGTCGCTTACAACAGATGTTAGATGGGATACAAAAGAAAAAAGAAGTAGTGTTTAACTTAGATGTCCCAAGTTCTGCTACCAGTTCCAAGGCAGTGTCGAACAAGTATAGAGATGCAGTGATGACTAGGTTGGAGGATGTCATAGGTGAGAAGGCCGCCGAAAAATACACGGCTGTAGAGTACATCATAAAAAATAAATCAGGTATAAATTGTGAAAAACTATCTCGAAGTTTCGGGTACGCAGAGAATGAGCATATCTTAAGAAGGTTTACCAGCTACAAAGTAACAGGTGTAAAGACAAAAATAAGTAAACAAGGAGACTGGCACTATATTGTTAATTTAGAGGAATGTTCAAAGCCTACTATGTTTGTTTCAAAAGTTCCAAAAGTTATCAAGCCAGCCCCCAGAATACCCACGCCTGATATTTTGCCTAAACCGCCACGCCCAAAAAGGAAGGTAACGCCGGGCGTGAAAGGGGGCACTTATGAAAAAACGGAAATATTTGTGACTGATAAAATGGAGGCTAAGGGTTGGGAGCTTTCGCGTGTGCAGGGATATGACGCAGAAGGCAGTTCAAGATATTTAACTTTTAGGCGCAAAAACCTAGAAGAAGGTGTTTTTGATGTAAGAGTTTCAGACCATGTTGCACCAGAAGGCGGCGGTTTTAGAACTGTGACTACGGGCGGATTTACAGAATCCGGGCGGCTTGGAGACGCCGATATACATTTAATTATAACTAATAAAAAACAATTACCTGCCAAAGCTTGGGCTGATAAAAAGACACTCCCTGAAATGAAGAGGAAGTGGGCAGCGGAGCGAAGAGCGGAGCGAGCAGAGGAAACATCCTACGCACCCACGGTTACACCCGAATTAAAGGCAGCTTGGGCGGCAGGTGAAAAGGCTATGGCAGACGCAAGAGCAGCAGGAATGAGCATAAAACAGACAAAAGACGCTCGTATTTACAGGAATACAGTGAACGCATATTTGAGAAAAAAATAACAATAAACAATGAATAAATTAACTTAAAAAGAGATTGAAATGAGTGTGAACAAAACAGAAACCAAGTCCAAAAAGAAGGTAACACCTTTGCGGAGAAATGGAGAAGAAGAAACCAGATTTACAAGTAACGATTTTACTATTAGCGAAGGCGAGCCGAGTAACGGGGAAGAGATTGCAAAATTAGATTACTTGATTAGGTTATTCGGGAGCGTATTAAAAAATAAAAAAGTTGTCATATATTCCAAGAGCGAGTTGGCAGTATATATTATTGCTCAGGCAGTCGAAGATGAAAGAGGGTTAAAGGCAGTCCCAATAGTGAGTGTATTCGACGAACCGCAAAAACAGTTGAATGAATTTGTTGAAGGCGATGCAATGGTGGCGGTTATATCCGACGAGGTAACAAAAAATTTATACCTAAATAATGTTGGCGACGGTGTTGTGCATTTTGATGTTCCAAAAAGCCCGGAGGCGTTCGAGCGAAGAAAAGATAAGTTAGATATGCCTGAGCCAATTATTTTAGTTCAATCAGAGGACGACGAGAAAGAAAGATTTCTTGCGCTGATAAAAGGTGAAAGATATGAGGGACAAAGATTGCCGAAAGTAGAAAGTTTTTTACAGCAATTAAATGACCAGCAAGTTGAATCGGAATTTAATAGGGATTTACTTTTTAAGATGATTCAGGATGTTAAAGTAAATCCAGTAGCTGTAAGATTTATGAATGCGTTGGTAGTCGGTATATCTAATTTCACTAAATTAGATGCAGTTCAAAAAGCGCGGTTAAAAAAACAGTTTTTATCTCATATCAATTAAACATCTCGATTTAATTATCATATACCCGCACACTTTTTATATACCTATTATTGCAACGAACTAATTTATGCACAATAAAACTACGCTAACCCGTTGTTTTTTTTAGCTTAAAAAAAGTTGTAGATCTTACCTTTTTTTCGTTGACATGTTCTCAATTATATAGTATTCTATATACATAAGGCGGAAGATAAGCCGCATAACAATCACAGTCAAAGGAGAACAAGTTATGGAAACAAAAAAAAGCGAACAAAATGGTAGCGTAGAGTTGCCTGTCAAAAAAGGCGAGCATGTTACTGTAAACATTTTGGCGGTTAGGACTGTCATTGATAAAATGGCGTTAATGACAGGGCTTGATGGAGGGTATGGGGAGTTTGAGCTGATTACCACCATTTTAGTGGCTCGGCATTTTGGCATGGTGTATATCGATTTTGAAAAAAAGTATGAGGTAGAGAATGCAGGGGTTTACTCTGATTCTGAAATGTTTTGTGTCATTACAAGAAAGTAAGATGGTGAACTTGTTACGGCAATCAAAAATAATCGAAAGTCTTTTTGGGATTATTAACAAAGTTAAAATTATGATTTACTCCATTGACTGTGGGGTCGAGGGTGGCCGCCGCTATTTTGACGGCTGCCCTCACTTTTGAACCCCGTTTTTTTGGAACCAGAGTTAAGTTGTTTTAACTTGCTCAACACATAACCAATTGAAGGAGAAACTCAGATGAAAACAACCACAGTGAACGGCGAAAAAGGCAAACTGCATAAGAGGTTTTTCTTTTCGGACAAACTCGTAAAAGAAATTGCCGAAAAAGAAGGTATTAGGGAAATGCCCGCCAGACAAGCCGTTGTAGCATTCCTTGACCGGAAAACGATGAAAGTCGAAATGACGATGTTTTTCAGTCCGAAAGGCAAATCTACCCCGGCATGGCAGGAAGCGCTCGCAATTTCGCTTCCGTCAGTTCCGAAATCGCTCAGGGATGCAGAGGCATTGAAAAATGCGATGGAATTCGCGGAAAAAGTCAAGGCTAACAAAGCGGCAGCGAGAACCACTGAAGCCGAAAAGAAAGCCAAGAAAAACGACAAGAAAAATGCCAAGAAAGAAGCGGGAAAAAAGGCTGCGTAGCCCTGAACCATTTTTAGCCGACAGGGGCGGATATATTATTCGCCCCGGTTGCCTTGATATTTTTTAATTAACACAAAGAAATATTAAAGTAGCCGAATAATTGGCTACACAGACACAGTAAATAGACACAGTAAACAGACAAAGGAGTAAGACAATGAAAAAGACAATGGTTATTCGACTTAATTATCTAAAATTTTCTAACATTCCATGTTAGATAAAGCTGTTAATCCGCACAAAAAAACCACTAAAAAGGAAAAATACTGATGAAAAATAGACCTATGAAGGTAGCTATATCTGCAAAAGCTATCAGAAAAGTAGCAGAGGTTATTTTGGTTTTTGATACAACGCCCGGTGATACGAAGAAAGCGAAGCGAGAAAAATTGGAACAGGGTTTGAAGGATACTTTCGGATATGGGGTTTTACTTACTAAGGAAATGACGGTAAGTGTGGAAGGGAAAGAGTTCGGTATTCCGAAAGATATGGCGAAGCAATTGTTTTAACCTCATGGGTTAATGGTTTGAGCGAATTAAAGGGATAAATAAACATAATTAAAAAGGAGAGTTGTTATGCAGTACACGGCTGAAAGTAAAAAAGAGTTTCAAAAAGCTATCAGTAAAATCCGCGAAGAGGCGAAGGCGGAGATTGATGAGGTAAAGTCTGTTTATTCTGAAATAATAGCAGACGAAGAAGTTATCGAGGATGATAAAATAGTAGCAATGCAAGCTCAAGAGGATGTTATCAAAAAAGTTCATTTTACTATTCCGGAGCGAATAAAAGAAGTGAGGGATAAAATTCTTAAGCCAATAGAACCTTCTGGCATGTCTCGTTATATGAGGGTTGCACACAGATTTAATCGTAAAGATGCAACAGCCGGCGGATTAACTCTTGTATATGACTTTGCGGGAAGAGAATTGCATATAGCGTATTGCAGTCCGGGAGATAGCTATTGTAAAAAGATCGGAATCGATATGGCGCTGAAGACTCGTAATCTTAAATTGATTTTCTTGAAAAACTTTCGGGATGTTGATAAGAAAAGATGGCCGGCAGTAATGAGATTACTCAGAACGATGGAGTTATCGTCTTTGTGGCTTTTGTTGGATATTCAGGGCAATGAATTCAAAGTTCCAAAAAGATTGCGGACGAAATAAACGCCTTTGGGGCAGAAAGAAGAGGACATGACTTGGAATTATAAAATTTTCGACGGCAAAAACATTCAAACCGTTACAATCACATGCGATGAAAACAACGAACTTTCATGGGATAACGGCGGAGCGATTTTTGGTGAGGGTGCGGGCGAAACAGACCCTGAAAAACTCATTTGTTATCTTGCTAACACATATCATTGGCAACGGCCCCACCTTGCAGGTATTGGATGTGAAGTGGCGGTAAACCAAGCAAGCCGAATAAGGCAAGACACCCGAAGCGCTCCTTGCCCTATATGTGCGGAATGGGTGACAAAGCGCAAAGAATTGAAAGAGGCTATGTTGGGTTAGCTCTCTGGCCATAACAGAATATATGTATTAAAAGGGCATAAAATGGAAAATAGAAATTTAGTTTTAGTTGAGAGTGCAGTGTTACTACCTTCCGATGTACGGGATAACTTAAGTAAAATGCAAGAGGCCGCAAAAGAACTGGCAGAACAGGAGGGGTGTGTAGGGACGAAAATTATGTTAGGCAGTCCGGGAGTGCCGATGTCTCAGCTATACGCATATTGGAAGTGCGACAGTAATATAGGGCTGAATACATGGAAAGATTTTTTTGCAATTAACAGTTCTGTTGTTGCGAGTGTGCCAGTAAAAGCGCCACCGAAAGATTACTATACTTTTTTGAATCCCGATTACGATGAAATAATAAATTTGCCCGGAATGATAATAGGGTCGCCGGTGCAAAGTTCAGAACTGGAAATCAAAGCATAAGGAAAAGGCAATGAAAGACAGAACAAAACTTTTTGCAAAATGAGTTGAAAAAAAGAATGGGGCTTGATAAGTAAAAACTTGACACGGCATTTTGACAAGGAAAAAAGACAATGGCAAGCGCGATGGAAATCGAAAAAACTTTGGCAACCAAGCTGGAGAAAATCCACAATAATATATCAGGACAATTCGGGAACAACGAAGCTTTCGATGTTATATTAGCTTTGTTAGCGGACAGTTTTGCTATACACCCTATTA
>Ga0207997_1001056_pt1 | contig 14293 bp, 12 predicted proteins | sample AntAceMetag02UKN_FD_184777 | JGI IMG/M metagenome (GOLD analysis project Ga0207997, IMG submission 184777) | Saline lake microbial communities from Ace Lake, Antarctica - Antarctic Ace Lake Metagenome 02UKN (SPAdes) (version 2) | ecosystem: Environmental > Aquatic > Non-marine Saline and...
ATAACCATTTGCTGTGCTTGTCGAGATATTACCACCACCTCGACCCACTGTTAGACCATTTAATAGAGAGTCTGCTGATACTGTTAAAGCTCCTGTTATAGTAGTTGCTTTTAAACTTGTAGTACCCCCTGATTGAGTTATGTTTCCTGATGTTGTTAATATTGCTAATGCAGTATTCCCAGTAACTCCTAAAGTTCCTCCTAAAAGAGTATTCCCAGTAACTCCTAAAGTTCCTCCTAAAAGAGTATTCCCAGTAACTCCTAAAGTTCCTCCTATAACAGTGTCTCCTGCTAAATTATCAGATACCCATGAACCATTTATTGAGGTAAAATTAACTACCCCAGTATCTCCTATTATAGTTATGCTCCCTGGTAATGTGAGAGTAAAGGCTCCATTTGCTATAACTTTTATTCTTTGTCCTTCAAAAGCTGCTGTACCTAGAGATATTATTTCTGCTGCTGCTGCTGTTACATCAACAATAACTTCTATATGATTATATTGTGTTAGTAAAGAATCTCCATCTACTGCTGATAGCAAAACTGTGTCTGCGGACATAACAACCCACTTATCTTGGTTTAAATATGGCTCCTGCCCTACATTGGGGCTTACCTCTGTACCTGCTAAAGATTTCCACACGATTCCTTGATTCTGTGCAAATGATTCATCTAGTAAATATCTTCTTGTAGAGTTCCATTCTGGAATACCTTGTACTGCTAACTCATCTGCTATAATTAACGTATCAAACAATATATCATTAGTCTCTAATAGAGAGTAAATAACCTGTCCATACTTATTTTTAACTAAGATAGAGTATGCATCATCAACATATAGCCTTCCAGGTTGCCCATTATTAGAGGGGTAGCCATTAGTAGTTCTTATACCAGTGGCAGGGGCAGTTAGCCCTATATCCCAGTATGCTTGCAATGGACTTGTTACAGGGTTAAGACCAGCTACACCAATATAAATATATCCTGATTCTAAAGGTGTTCCATCTGTATCTGTCCATGTTGGTATAGGCTCTCTTATCTGTTGTATTGCCATTATACTGCTCCTCTTTTATTTTTTATTCTTGTTATATTCAGCTTTTGCTGTTTCATACTTTGCTGTTCTTTCATTAACTCTTGCTAATTCTTTAGCCAGTTCTGCCATCTTAGGACTTCCTGCTGGGAGTCTTTGCATTTTAAGCAAAATATCCCTCACAGCAGGTCTCTCGGACCATTTAGCATACCTATCAAATATAGGACCTACAACCTCTTGTAATCCTGCTCTGATTTGCATACTTGGACCAGCTATTTTAGTAAGTTCTGATTGCTTCTGAGCACCACCAGAAAAATTATCCATAAAGTCTACTGAAGGTTTAGTGTATTTGAAATACTTTCTTGCACCATCTAAAGCATCTAAGTTTTCTTTACCTATTGCAATACCTAATTGCTCTCCTCTTTTTGTTATAGCTTTATTTAAAGCAACTCCTGACATATTATTAGAATCTATCCCTTCTAACACATCAAATATAATATACTCTTTAGCAACAGCTTTTCCTTCTGGAGTTTGTCTGCTCATAAACTTTCTTATTGTGCTAGGCTCTCCAGTTTTAAGAACATTCACCATTACTTCAGGTGTAGCATTCCTTGGTGTATTATATGCCTCATCCATAATCTTGGTTACAGAGCTATCTTGAAAATCATCTATAAGTAGCTTTAATTTTCCATTAGAATATTTCCATTTACTAAGATCTTCAGCAGTGCCATACTCTTTAATATGGTCTAGTTGTGCTTGTTTAACTCCTGCATACACTTTCTTTTTAACTCCTGCTGGAATACTCCCCATATCTTTAAAAGCATCACCTGATAGTTGTGAACCAATAAGGCTTCTTTTCTGTTCCAACTGAGTGAAGGATTTGTTATTTATCTCTTCTGCCCAATTACTTAACTTTTTAGCTAATGGAGAAAGGTCAGAATCATCTATATATTCTGTAGCTAATTCTTGCATATACTTCACTACTTCAGAAGTATCTACAGCTTCTCCACCATCAAGCTTAGTTATTATATCTTGTTTATTTTTTATGAGAGCTGTTACTTCATCTCCTCTTTTTTCAGTAAACTCTTTTAGAAGTTTTTTGCCAGTAGCTTCTTTAGACATAAACTCTCTATCTAAAGGAACATCAGCTTCATCAAACACGTCTTGTACAACTCTCTTAACTTCATTTTTTCTATCTAATAATGCTTGCCCTGCATCACTTCCACCAGAAGTTTTGCTAGCTATTTGATTAAGTCTATTTTTATTTGTAATGTTATCAGCAGCTTTCTGTACTTCTATTGCTGTAGGGTCTGCTCCTCTGCTATTTATTGTTTTAATTACATCTTTTTCTTTAACTGTTAAATCTATCCCATCAACAAGTTTTTTAGCAAGTGCAGGAACTTTCTTTTGAAGAATCCCCATTAAGCCTTGTGTTAGCATATCTACACCAAGTCCTGTTACTGCACTAATAATTGTTTTTTTAGTATCACTCATATCAGAATCTTCTAAAGCTTGATCTACTCCAAATGATGCTGCTGTACTTGTTGTTCCACTTGTTAGATTACGTACAGGATTTGCAGCAAGTGTTTTTCCTATATTCTTAGATGCTGTAGGAGCTAAGTTTTTTACAGCATTTGCTGAAGATAGTTGCCCTTGCAGTCCCATACCTGCTGCTATAGGGATCATTGTGCTTATCATAACAGTGGACAATGTTTCCACTAACTGTTCTGCTTTATTCCCTGGAGCACTTATACCTGCTTTTTCAAGCAAAGCTCTCATTCCATCGGCAGGTCTTTCAAACTTAGTACCTAACACATTATTTAATGTGTCCACTAAAGGTGTAGACACCATTTCTGCTGTTAATAATGGAACTGCTCCCCTAATAGTTGCATCTAAACCACCTTTAAAATCTTGCCCTGCTTTTTGTAGCCTTGAAGTCTGTGCCTCCTGCTTTATTTCAGGTAGACTTGTAGCCTGTGTTTGATTAAAGCCTGTATTTCCTCTTTGAGTCTCCATTATTGATTTAGGAGCCTGTGTAGGCTCTGCTGGTTGTTGCATCTCAGGTAAAGCTGTGGCTTGCTGTTGCACTTCAGGTAACTTTGTAGGTTGCTGTACTGGAGCTTGTTGCTCATACTCATGCTCCCCTGCCCCTTTAGTCATAACAAGGTTCTTAGCATAGGCAGTGAACTCAGGTGTTCCTAATAGTTCCTCTGGAACATTTTTAATAACTGTTTTCCCATCTCTTGAAGTTACATCTACCATTAGAAATCTCCTACAACTGTTTTGTTACTTGTGCCATTTCCATATTTTGCTCTTAAATCTGCTATAGGGGTACTCATAAGAATATCTTTAAACCCAGCACCATATTGTGCTATAAGGGTTTCTCTGTATTTTAAATCCTCTTCTGAATCTCCTACTTCTTCTTTATTAGCTTTCCCATAATTAGAGCCTGTGCCTGTAACATCTTTAGTATTGATCCCTGCCCTAGTGGCAATACCATCGTATCTAGCTGTCTGTTCTGCTTTGGCAGCTATTGAAATCTGTTCTATAGCTTCTGTAACACGTATGAGTTCTGATATAGAATCTTCTCCCAAAGTTTCTCCAGTATTTAACTTATTTAAGAGATTACCTGCAATAGAAAGGATACTAACACTATTTTCTGTTCTAGCTGCTTCTGACTCTCTTACTACTGAAGGAGGGTCTAATACTTTGTTAAAAAGTACAACCATTGCAGAAGTTCCAAAACCAGTTCCCTCTTTTGCAGCAGCTCTAATTTTGTCTGCACTTTCTGATACAACCTTATATGAACCTACCTCTGCATTATACTCTTTTCTAATAGTTGTAGCCTGAGAATTATATTGTGCCTGTGTTAAAGTTCCTTTAGTACTTTTACCTGCAAGAGATATAAACTCTGCTGCTTCATCTTTACCTATACTTTTCAAAAACTCTGTATCTGCTACTGCATCTTTGGAGGTAACATCTACATTTTTAGCTTTGACATAGTTATCTATATCTGATGTAACTGCATCTCGTTTCCCTTTAGCTTGCTTCTCTTTAGCTTCTAAGTAATCTTGCCCCCCTGGGGTAGACTGTAAATCTATCATTAGCATATTAGCGACTTCTTTTATTTGTTTAGAGTCCCCAGATTTAAGTTTATTAAGAAAACCCCCATACATGGTAGCCATTTTATTATTCCCTTTTGCTTCAAAAGCATCTATGTTATTTTGAAGCCAAGTTATTCCTGCCCCTTTATAGTCATTTTCAACAGCAGATAGCCCTTGTGCCTTATTTGTTAATATGTTCTGTTTTGTTTCTGCCAACATCTTATTTGCTATTTCTTTTGCTATTTCTTTATCTTTTTGAGGAGAAAGCTTCAAAAACTTTGCTCCATTTGCAACAGTAGAGTCTTCCATAAACACATTAAAAGCTTTCATATAATCAGCTTTACGCCTTGCCTCATCTGCTGCTGCTTTTTCCTGTTGTAATGCTTGTTGATGTTGTTGCTTCATCTGCCCAACTCCAGCAGCTACTTGTTGTATTCCTTGCATTGGGTCTGGTCTTTTTAGTAAATTAAAATCTATCATGCTGCTCCTCCTGTTGGTATCCCACCACCCTGCATTGACATAAATGCAGAAAGTAATTTCATCATACTATCTGTTGCTGATGGAGGCATTCCAGCAATTATACTGTTTGCATTATTCTCTCCCTGAGCTAGATTGTTTGCACTTGCATTAGTAGCATACCCTCCTAATATATTAGCTGAATCCCTTGCTGTTTGCATAGCATTATTTCCACCATACTGAGCATTTGCTATGCCAAATTGATTTGCCATATTTGCATTATTCATAGCCATTTGATTAGCATAACCTGTGTTCTGTAAACCTAATAAATTAGTATCATTTACATTCTGCATATTTATATTATTGCCATACTCTGTATTAGCCATACGAGCATCATTAGCATATCCTACATTATTCATATTCATTTGGTTATTATACCCTGCTCCCATCATATTCATATTATTGCCATACTGTGAATTAGCTAGATTCATGTTGTTTACATCTCCAGCTAGATTCATATTATTTCCACCAACATAGCCAGCAAGGTTAGTATTAAGACCACTAACAGTGTTTCCATATCGTTCTCCTGCTCCAGCTAGATTTGTTGCTGACTGTTGTCCCATACTAGACAATCCACCTAATTGACCATATCTTTGATCTATCATACTATTTAACATTTGAGGGGCATATTGGGCTAAAGCCCCCTGGGTATTTCCACCTCTAAGCCCACCTGTTGCACTTGCATTTTGAAGTATTCCTACTTCTCCCTGATGCCTCATTTCATCAAACTGGCTACTCTGTTTTATATTTTCAATAGCTTGTTGCTGAGCTTCTGGACCTAATGCTCCTGTTAATGCTTGTTGGACTCCTAATGCCCCTTTTCCAGCATCTACATAAGGATTTAAAAGATCTTGTGTAGCTCCAAATTGTTCCTTTTGTATTCCAAGAGAGGCATTTGTTGCATCTGTATAGGCAGTATTTGCCCCTTCTGTAGCCCCTGTTAGGTTATCAACAGCTTGCCCTGTAGCAGTAGTGTTACTTGCTACAGCAGTATCTATTGCATTTCCATATGCATCTGTTGCTTTATTTGTTGCAGTATCTAAATTAGTTATTGCTTGCTCTGTAGTAGAAGTGCTGTCTCCTATTGCTTTATCACTTGCAATATTTTTAGCTGTTATTGCTTTGAGTGTTTCAGTGTCATTCTTATCTATTGCTTCTAGTGTTGCTTTATCTAACTTATCTATAGCTCCACCTACTCTATTTCCATTTTCATCTATAGTTCCATTTATTGCTTCATCATAGGCTTGTGTTGCTTTCTCAGCAGCAGCTTCTAGCCCCTCCACAGATGTTTCAGCTATCTCTTTAAGAAGTGCATTTGCTTGATCTGTAGAGAGTTGCCCTGCTTCAAGAGCATCTTCTATTGTTTTTCTTTTTGTATATGCATCATACACTCCATAAATACCTCCAGATAATATACCTGCCTGTACATCTATAAGTGCATCCCCACTTTCTACATAGTTCCCTAAATTATCAAGTGTGTCAAATACCTCATTATCATACCATGCCATTTTAATACCTCTCTTTCATCATACACTATATTTCCATTTTATACAATTTATACAATTTATGGCTCTAATACCACTAATCTATCTTCATGATCTGCTACTGTAGCTTCTAATTCTTTTACAATTTCAAACAAGACTTCAAATTGTTTAAGTGTATCATGATCTGTAATAAACTTTGCTAATTGATTTCTTGTTATTCTTATAGTACCTTCTGCCATTTATACCCCCAGTGGCTCTATGTCAGCTTCAAGTCTACTTACTGCTAGATAAGAGTTACTATCTCCTCTAAATCTTTGGACTCTAATGCTTTTCATATGCCCTTGTCTCCACCATACAATTCTTTTAAGCCTATCCCCTGCTCCACTTGTTGTGTCTAAGGTTATTATTCTATCCTGACTCCAGGTTCTACCATCTAAAGAATAAGATGTACTTATTATAGGATCATCAAACCCCATTATTCTTCCTGTTAAGGGTACCAGCTCTAAAGATTTGAATAAAACACCTTTGCTATTGTTATATATTATCTTTGTACTAAACTCCCAAGATACTGCATCTCCATAATGGCTTGATATTGTACTATCTAAAACACCAATATTTCCTGAGTCAGTATCTCCTACTTGCCATGAATCATAACACCATATTGCATCTATGCCTCTATATGTTTGAAGAGATGTTGTTGCAGAACTACTCATAATAAACCAAACAGGTTCTTCCATAGATTTAGAAGCTGTGTGGTCATATACAAATGTTCTGTCTGGTAATCTTATCCATAAAAAAGCATGCCCTTTGTCATTTAATGTTTCCATTACTGCTAGGGATAATTCACTTTCTGAAAAGGTATTTAATATTTCGTCTACTTCTCTAGTGCTTATTTTAGTAGATTGAGCATTAGCTGCCATATATATACCTGGAGCTTCATTTCGCCCACTTCCTATAAAAGCTATAGCTTCTTCATATACCACTGCTGTATGGGTTCCCATAGTTCCACGTTGGATCTGTGCCCCATTTACCCTTTGGAAAGGAAAATCAAACACCTCTCCTCCAACATTATCAAATATCTCTATAGTATATCTATTAAGTGCATATATTTCATTTCTATGTTTTAATAGTGCTTTAATAGGGTCAGGATCTATTTCTGAAGAACCATATTTAGTGATTGTTATTGAGGTAGGGTCATCAATGTCTGTTACAACTAAATACTCCCCGTCTGTTGTCATAAAATATCCATCTATCCATACTACATCTAAAGCATTTCCTAAATCTACATCTGTAACTTGAACAAAAGTTGTTCCATTCCAATAAAATAGGCTGTTATTTGAAGCAACTGCTAATCTATCAAAAGAATAATCCATTGATACTCTTTCACCATTTGTTCCAACATCCCCTAATACTGTTATGACTCCAAGTTCTGTGATAGAGCATAGTTTGCTACCTAATACTCTATAATGTACCCCATTCCAGTTTATTGCCCCTCTTGATACACCATCTCCTGTGTCAGTTCCAAGTCTAACTATTCCTTCAACTGGTCGTAAGTAAGCATCTGATACTCCTGTATTCTGTACTACAGGTATCATATTGATGGGATATTGAGTTTGATAATCTGCACTTTCTCCTGTGTAAACTCCATTGAGTATCGGGATATTCATTATCCTATCCTATACCATGTATCTAAAGTTAGGTCATATTTCAGAGTGAAATAATTATTTGCAGTATCTAACCATGATGCTTCTGTTCCAGACAATGTAGCACTATTACTATCAATAGTAAGTGTTGTTACTATCTGTGTAGAATTAACAATTATTTCCTGCTTATCTACAAGATTAGTATTTAAAGGTAATGTAATTGTTAGTGTTGCTATAGTTCCTGCTGGAGTTAGTATTAAGTGAATATCATCACTGCCATCTGTAATTGCTACTGTAGTTCCTGTAAGTGGTGCAGAATACTGTGTTGTTGGTGATGAGTCTGTAAATGTTAGGTTATCTTGAAATAATGATAATAAATAGCTTAAAGATGTTCTTCTTGTTGAACCATTTCCTGTGTCCCATATTACTATAAGATCTGATAATTCTGGGGTTACTGCTGTCTGTTTATTGATTGTATTACTCATCGAAAACTCCTTCTAAGTCTAGTTCTGCACTATCTCCATCTTTAAGTGTTTCTGATGGTGGTGCTGTAAATGGGTAGTCTGCTTTATATCCAGCACCTTTTGGCATTTGTCTAAGTTGCATTTCTGCCACTGGTGACGATATAGAGTATAGACTATTCATTGCTGCTTTAGCTAATATTCGTGTCTCTTGTGCTACTGTTTTTCCATAACTAGGTGCAACTCTTATAGCAAGATTTAAAATAACTGCCTCCCATGCAACATCTGATATATTGGAGTCCTGAGCTAATTCTGATCCATCTGCTGTACTTGGTATAGGATAACCAAGTTTTATACCTTTAGAGTCCCATTGTGCCATCATAGCATCCAATCTTCGCATAGCACTTTCTGTCTGCTCTGTGCCTATATCAAAATCATAATCAGCTATACCTATTTCATTAAGTGCCTCTAAAACTAATTCACCTTTTGTATAGCTCATAAATCATCTCCCTTAAAAATCATCAAAATCTTCTTTATCTTCTTTATCTTCTTTATCTTCTTTATCTTCTTTATCTTCTTTATCTTCTTTATCTTCTCCAACAATCTCTTCTGCTTCTGCTTCTGATTCTGCTTTTGCTTTGTTCTTAGCTATTGTTGCTCTTCTTTTAGCTAGAGAAGCAGCTTTCTTAGCTGCTTCATCTACATCTTCTATAATTTCAAACTCTCCTGCTACTACTCCATTTAAAGCATCTGAGAAGCTATCTATATACCCTGCTTCTATCCCTGCTTTGTACTCTTCCATGTTCTCTACTACGATAGTGTCATATGTTTTTGTTGCATTAAATGTAATAATACCTGGGCTTTTATATAAGTTTCTTGGCAAATCCATGTTATCCCCTTTAAAATAGGAGGCAAAAGCCTCCATTATTAAATACTAATTCTATATGTGATATAAGTTGCTGCTGCTGTTTTTCTAGTTCTGAATAAACTTGAACTAGCTGTTACTACAACAGGATCTCCTACAATTGTGTGCCCTGAAGCTGCTGCTGTAACTGTTAAACTATTTGCCCCAACTTTAATACAGGACCAATCAAAAGACTCTCCAATAGCCATTTCTAAGGCTGCATCCATTACAGTTCCTGTATCTAGTGTTGCTGCTACTGTTGCTGCTGCACTTGTTACAATCCCTGATAAAATCATGGCTGCTGTTAAAGTTCCAGTTGCATCCAATACCCCTGGTGTTCCTTGAACCCTTATCCCTCTACGCTCTGTTATTACAGGACCTGTACCTGCTTGGTATAGGGCTGAATAGTCCCCAGTTTCAATAGTAACTATTGTTTCTACTGAAAAAGCATCTGAAGTATACTCAACTCCTGCTACAGTGCTAAATAACACTGTTTCTCCAGGTATAATATTAGGATAACCTACTTCTTGTGTCACTTTCACAATATCTCTGGAGTATATTGCTAATTTATCACTTGCAGCAATAGTAACTGTTACTCTGCTGTTTCGATTTAATTTATCAGACATATCTCCCCCTTATGCTAGTCTGTATGTTACATATGCTGTAGCTGAACTTTTTCTAGTTCTAAACAAACCAGATGTAACTGTAGCTACTGCCATTGTACCAATAACGGTATGTGCTGTGGATGCTGCTACTGTGAATGCGTTAGCACCTGTAACAGAATTAACTGCCCAATCAAATGACTCTCCAACTGCTAATTCTACTGCTGCCTCTAATTCTGTAAATGTTGGAAGTGTACCTGTTACCGCTGCTGCTACTGTTGTTGTTATTATCCCTGACAACATACCAGATATCATAACTGCTGCTGTTGCTGCTCCTGTGGTGTTTGCTGCTACAGGTGCTCCCTGCCCTCTTAAACCTCTTCTCTCTGTTATTACAGGAGCAGTTCCTGCATTATAGTATACATCTTGGTTCCCTGCTTCAATAACTACTACTGTTGCTATTGATACCGCTGATGATACATATTCTATATCCGCTTCTGTTAATTTTAAAAGTGTTGTAGAACTAACAAAATTTGGATAATTCCCTTTTGTGTAAATGTTTGCTGGTGCTTTTGAATACACTGCAAGCTTATCACTAGCTGCAAGTGTAAACTCAACACTACTATTTCTTTTTAATAAATTAGACATTGTTATTCCTCCATAGAATAAAGGGACCTATTAGGTCCCTAGTTTTTAAGTTGCTGCTGACTGTGAAAATAAGATTATTCCAGACCTTTCAGGAGATAAATTAACAACACCAAAATAACAGTCAATTCTGAACTTAGTTTTTAATGTGTTAATATCAAATTGCTTAGTCATAACTATCTCTAAACCATTAGAAGTAGTCCCTCTCATAACTGATGCCCCTGCATTTTCAGGTACTGCATATCTTCCTGGAAGAAGTTCTATAGCCCCTTTTTGCCAGAATACATTAACATTTGCTGCAACACTGTTTAAGAATACAAGTGCTGAAGTTCCTGATTTAGTCCCAATAGTACAGTTCTGGTATTGCGTTCCAGACTGTGAAGAAACTTGGTTAGAAATAATTGGAGGTGAAACTGTCATAGTAGTTCCACTATCTACACTAATTACTCTAAAAGTTTTTAATCTTCCAGTGCTTGCTTTTGTAATATGATGCACTGAATATACCGTTGCAATTGTAAACGCATCTCCTGCTACTACAGAAGTAGTGTCAGAAACTGTTACTTGCTGATATCTATATCCTACATTTGAAACTTCTCCAGTTGTTGCTGTACTTGTTGCTTCTGGAGCATAAAATTGTAATGCAGCATCTAAAGTAGAGATTGTTACTGTCCCTGCTGCAACAGCTATTCTATTTGAATAGTCCATTTTAAATGTTTCCATACCTGCAATATTTCCTACATATGCTTTATCATAAGCAGTAAGCACTTTACTTGGGGACATATCAGATCTATTTGCTAGATTTGCTGCCATTCCATTATATGCTAAGCTTGATAATGCTACATACCTATCATAGTTAATAATACCCAGCTCATTCATCAAAGTATCAATTTTTGCTATATCTACAAATCCTGCTGCTGCTGTAGTCTGTGTTACAACTAAAGTTCCTTGTAAAGCTATAACATTATTAACTGCAACATTGATATCAGAAGCTATTTTTTGCTTTGCCCCTTCTCCAAGTCTACCTTCTTGTACTGCATCTCTTAATTCAAGAGCTGACATTAACCAAGGTACTGATTTTTTAAACCCAATAGTTGCTGGTACACTACATTGTACTTTATCAGCAAAGTTTGATGTTTGATCCTCACCATCATATGACTCCATGATGTAAGGTTGTGGTCTCCAAATAACATCATTAGTTCTCTCCATTGATGTTCCATCTGTAGAGTATTTTTTAACTATCTTACTTAGAACCTGTGCATCTTCAAAACCAACTAAAATCTGGTCAAATGCCACTTTCTCTTCTTTTGTAAACTCATTAGCCATTTTGTGTCTCCCTCATTTTTCTTATATACGCTGCAACTTCGGATCTATCTCCTGTCTTGTCAGCTTTATCTCTTAATTTCTGCAAAGTTGCGTCTGTGTTTCCAGAAACTCCCCCTGCCTTACCTCTTTTTATTCTTGTCTCAGGCTTTGGTGCCTTTCTTTTTGTAACTTTCAACTGTGCCTCCACTTTTGCCACTTTAAAAGCAAAATCAACAATATTAGTGATTTTAGCTAATTCAGCCATCTTCTTAGGGTTTTTCCCTATTGCATAGACTAAAAGTGCTGCATCATCTGCTCCCTGTACAATAATACTTTGTTGTGCTGTGCTAAAAGTATCTGCTACAAGCTCTTCTGTATCTTGAAAATCTTTAAAGTTGTGCTCTTTTCTTGAACTGGCATAAACATCTTTTCTAACTTGCCACTGCTTGTTCTGTTCTTCTACAACATGCTGCTTTTCCACAACTTGACTTTCTACTTTTCGTTTTTTAGTATCATAAGCTAACAACTCTTTCTCATACAATACTTCATCATAACCACATGAAGCTATTGTAGGCTTAATCCCAAGGGTCACAGTTTCTTCAACTGGCTTGTTCATTTGCTCTATTTGCTTCTTCAGTTTTTTGTTTTCAGCCTCATACTTTCTATTAGCCTTTCTTACTGTTTTAACCCACTTTGGGGCTTCTTGATGCTCCCCTTCAGTTTCTTCCATTTCTGGATCTACTTCTGGTTCACCTATTGATACGACACGATCTTCTTCATCATCCTCAACATCATCCTGGCTTATCTCAGGATCATCTTCCTCTGCCTTTTCTTCCCCATCAGAATTGTCGGCATTCTCAACAATTTCCTCTGCTTGGTTATCTAAGATTTCATCTTCAACAACTTCCTCTTCAATAACTTGATCTTTGCCCTCTACACTCATTGTATACCCTTCCTTCCTCAAATGCAAGCCTTAGCCTGCGTTTGGCTTTTGTTTTTGTGACATTGCTATTCTTCTTGACTCTAATAGTTGTTTTGCTTGGTTGTCTTGGTGCTGTACTTGCAACTTGTTAGAATCTTGTATTCCCTTCTGTCTAGCTTGCTCCTGCTGTGCTTGTTGCTGTGCCATAGCTTGTGCTTGGCTTAGCTTATTACTCTCTATACTTGAATATGTTTCCACTGTTTTAGCCTTATCTAATTCAGAAGCAGTTTTTAACTTAATTTCTTCTGTAGCAGCTTTAAGTGCTTTTGCTTCAGCTTCTTTAGCCATTGCTATATATGCTTGTTCTTCTGCTGAAGGTTCTTTGCTCTTAGCAGCTTCTTCCATTGCTTTAGCCTCTTCATCTGTAGGTTTTAAAGCTCCCATATTAACAAGTTTTTTACGGAAATACTCTCTTATTTCAGATATACCATCACCTTCCATATTAAGCATAATCATTGCCTGTAGCACTTGCTGTGTCTCAGCATCAGATGCAACTGATAACATTCCTGTAAGAGTTTGTACTGTTGCTTCTCTCTGTGAAGCTGAAGCTGGCCCAACATCTACATTTACATCAAAAGTAGCTTTAGTTAAGTCATTTTCATCTGTAATTTTTCCATTATCAAACCCTGGATTTAGAAGCTTTACTTGTCCCATTTTATCCATTGTATCAATAGTTTTCATGGCTCTGCCTTTTTCAACATAAACATCTTTTGCCATGGACAACCATATCTCCCCACCTCTTTTTACACCCTTAGAAAAATTGGACATATAAATAAAAGCTTGCCCATCTATTCTTTTCTGGATCATTTCATGTGCTTTACCAGATACGTGGGATATCATCTTATCTGCTTCTCCTGAATTACCTAAAAGTTCTTTCATATCCATATCACATATTTGCATAAGTGCTGCAAGTGCTGGTGGAACTACTGGAGGTTTAACAAATCCTATTGGTCCTGCTGGCTGTTCTCCTCCAGCAGCATCTGTAATAGGGTTTAATGTCAGATAAGGCCAATTCATAATATTATCATTAGCCCATCTATCCTCATGCCCTGCCACTTGTTCTGGTGTAAATATAGGCTTTTCCCTTGGAGATAGAGAAGAAATCTCTGCCAACTCAGAAATAAGCATATTTTTAAGTCTCTGTACATCTTTAACAAGTCTTACATGACCCATGCACCTTTCGATACCGTCAACAAACCATCTTTTCCCATATACAGGAACAATTGGTATATTTTTACCTGCTAGGTATTCATCTTCTAATATTTCACTTCCAGAAATTATATATTTATGTACTTTTCTACGTTTTACTTTTTTTTCACCTATTTTTTTGGAACCAATTGCTTTAAGTTCTCTTTTTAAATCTGTGTCCTCAAACTCATCCTCATGGTATCTCTCTTCTTCTCCCATTATATTTTTATAGATATATATAGTTTCTTTTTTTTCTTCAATTCTATAGTATTCTGCTATATATGTTAAGTCTGGAGTATACCAGTCATAGTCATCCCCCTCTGTAACTTTGGGTACTGGAGAAGGTTTGCTATCTGGATATTCCATCTCAAACTCTTCAGGAGTCATGGAAAATACAACATAAGCATATTTAGCATCAGATTTATCCTGTCTCTTTGCATCTAAG
>Ga0207997_1001059_pt1 | contig 14272 bp, 18 predicted proteins | sample AntAceMetag02UKN_FD_184777 | JGI IMG/M metagenome (GOLD analysis project Ga0207997, IMG submission 184777) | Saline lake microbial communities from Ace Lake, Antarctica - Antarctic Ace Lake Metagenome 02UKN (SPAdes) (version 2) | ecosystem: Environmental > Aquatic > Non-marine Saline and...
ACTTGGAGTGCAGTTGGTCAGGGTAGGGTTTTAGTAGGGAAAGCAAGTAGTGGAACTTTTGATACTGCGACTGAAACAATGGGTTCAGAAACTCATACTTTGAGTACAGCAGAAATGCCAACCCATACCCATACACAGAATAGTCATAATCATACGCAGAACGCACACTACCATAGAATATATGAGGGTGGTGCTACTGGAGGTGTTTCAAGAATGAGGTATGCAACTAATGGTACTACAAATGATAATGATAGTGGGCTTAGTATGGTTAATCCACAGTATACGACTGCGACAAATCAAGCAACCACAGCAACTAACCAGAACGCAGGTAGTGGTTCTGCACATAACAATATTCAGCCATCATTGGTGGTTTATATGTGGCGAAGGACTGCTTAATTTTAGAAAGGAATAAAAATGGATTATAAAGCAAAATATAAAACAGGATTGTTTTGGAAAACAGTTAAAGGAATAGTAGCAGACGGTTTTATAGAGAAGTTAAATGTAAGGTTCTTTATATTAGAAGATGGAGCAAGAATAGAATTACCAATGAACAAGTGTGTTGTAATGTTTAGCAAGGAGAGAAGTGAGAACATTAAAGAAGAAAAATAGGTTTTTGATTGAGTCTTTAACTTAACCAACTAAAACAGTTGAAAAAGATACTACTTGGAGTAACAATAGGAATAGTACTAACAACAGTTCTACTATGGTTGTTTAGGTATAGGGTGGTGGCAATATTGATTTACTTAATGTTAAAGGGGAGTATGGTATGAGTGATACAGGATGGGTTCGTGGTGGCTCTGTAGCTAACAATAGTGCTGTTGGTGGAACAAACACGTGGGGAAATCCTAATCTTGCCATTGACGGAGACATAGTTACTTATAGTGCTACCAATATTATTCCTGTAACAGAATATACACAGTATTTACAAGTAACTAATTTTGGGTTTAGTATCTCCGTGGGGTCTACTATTGATAAAATTAGTGTTAGAGCATTCCTTGACAGGTTTGGAAATACAGGTGCTCGTGATGGATATATTAAATTAGTTAAGGGTGGAACGGCTGGGGGAACTAATGTACCTACTGCGTTGAGTACAGGAACAGTTACAGCTACTACCTATGGAGTAACTAGCGATAGTGGAGTAGATGATGTAGTATTGCCAGAAGCCAATACAACACAGGCAGGTTTGTTAGGTTCGGACAAGTGGGATGAAATAGTAGCCAATACCCCAAAGATTAGTTTTGATTCTACCAGTAGTACTAAACTAGGGACAATAGAAGAGAGTGCAGATGTAACAGATGCGACTAATATAGCTTCTTCCATAGTAGGAGTAGCAGGGAAAACAACTCCAGTAGATGCAGATACAGTACCACTAATAGATAGTGCTGATTCTAATTCACTTAAAGAATTAACCTTAGCCAATTTAAAAATAGCAATTCTTAAAGCAACTTATCCAATAGGTTGTATTTATACGACGATTGTAGCTACTAATCCGAATACAACATTTGGTTTTGGAACTTGGGCTACATTTGGTGCAGGAAAAGTATTAGTAAGTTTAGATAGTGGAGATGCTGATTTCGATGCTTCTGAAGAGACTGGTGGTGCTAAGACTGTAGCAGGTGATGCTCATACTCATTCACTTAGTAATAGTGGTTATGCGAAGATTGGCTTTCACGGGGGCTATTTGTACTCATATAATGCTGGTAATACTTATACACCAAATAGAAGAGCTTCTGCTGCTGGAGTTATTGGTTATACAACGGCAACTATTAGAGATAGTGGTTTGGGTGGAAATACTGATTCCACAACACCAGATGCGACAAGCGTTGTTCAACCTTATATTGTAGTTTATATGTTTAAGAGGACAGCATAATGAAAAGACTATTAGAACATACAATTAGCTTTATATTAGGAATACTAACGGGATTGGGGATAGTGTTTCTTTTTAAGGAATACTTTTGTGCCGTATTAATTTATTTGATACTTAGCAGTTAAGGTATAATATATAGGGAACTTAATTTAAGAAAATAGGAATGTGGCAAGAAAAGAAAGGATAAATCAGGAGTATATAAACTTTAGTGGTGGTATTCAATCATTCACTTCTCCGTTACTGTTACAAACTGATGAAAACCCATTCTGTAGGAATGTGGATATAAGAAAACCAGGTATATTACAAAAGGCTTTGGGTTATGCACAACTTGGGAGTGGTAGTGGAACTTCTAACAATAGGGGGGTATTCTCATGGGATAAAGAAGATGGATCAACTGAATTATATCATGTGTATAACGATGATTTATATAATTATACAGGTACAGCAAGTGGGTGGGCTACTGTAGGGACAGCACTTGGTGCTACAGGTAGTTTTCCAGTTGAATGGGCTGTACATTTTGTTAATACTGGTACTGGGGTAGGCAGTGGTGCAGACACTTTTATTGAAAGAATATATATATCTCAAGGATTGACTCAGGGAGTGATTAAGTATACTGCAGGAGCTTCTATTTCAGGAATTGCTAATGTTTACGCCAAGCACTTGGCTACTTATAAAGGTAGGCTATACGCAGGGAATGTTATACAAGGAACTAAAACACATCAGACGAGGGTTATATATTCAGACGTTTCAGGTGAGGATTTCCCAGATAACAACTATTTTGATGATATGGGTGAACCTATTATAGCTTTAAGAGAGTTTAGTGGTGCGTTGTTCGTATTCACAGAGAATAAGGTTGCATACTATGATGAGTATAAGCTAACCCCTTTAAATGCTAACGGAGGAACTACTAACGCAGAAACCGTGCAGGTAACTGAAAGTAGACTACTTTGGTATAACAGAGGAGGGGTGTATATGTATGCAGGTGGTACAGAAGGCGTTTTAATATCTCGTCCCGTTGATAAATGGCTTGATGAAGTATCAGACGCTTTAGTGGTAACAGGAGGATTAGATTATAAAGGTAGATATTGTTTATATATAGGAGATGCAACAGTAGATGGAGATTCATATAGTGATGTTATATTAAGGTATGATGTACTGATTAATGCTTGGGATATTCTAACAGACAGACCATTTAAGTATTGGACAAGAAATAAGGCAGGTGGAGTATACGAAGCGTACACAACCAACCCAGACGGACAGGAAGTATGGCAAGGAGATATTAATTACTCCCTTGACTCAGCTTCTCAAGTGTCTTGCTATGAGACACCGTTATTGTATGGCTCACCTAAAAATATTGATGATGAAAAGACAGCGTACAGGATAGAAATGACTTATAAACCAACCAATCAGAGCGAATACATCACGGTCAAATACAGAGCTAATGGCACAGGAAGTTGGAGTACTATAGGAGGTACTACAGACAATGTAGCACTCACAGGAACGGATGAAGTTAAAGTAGTGGAATTGGTTTTACCAGCAAAGGTTAGAGGGAAGTTCTTACAATTACAATTAAGTCATAGTTCCGCAGTAGATGGTTTTGACATATATGGAATTAACTTAAAGTACGATATTGAAGAAAACAATGCCTAAGACTATTAAAGAGTTAAGAAATGAATTAGGGGCGTACTTAACGAAAGCCCTACAAATCGACTCAGGGGTTATGACCACACAGCAGAATGTTGGGGTAACCTCATTAAGTTCAGGAGGATTAGAAGGACAACTTTTAATAAGAGAGAATGGGGAAATAATACAAAATGACGGAACTAACAATCGGGTTAAAATTGGTGATATATCCTAATGGCAAAGAAATTTGGGGCGAAAGCTAGTCGTAAGGGGTATGATGTTAATGCTGCTAGTGATAAACAATTAGCATTTAATAGTGAATGGCCTTTATTACCTATTGAGGCGGAAGGTACTCATAGTATAGCTAGTGGAAGTCAGACTTACGATATTTTTACCCACGATTTAGGGTATTACCCAGTGTTTAGTGTATGGGCAGAGAGTGGGGGTGAGAGAAGCCATATACCTGAGACTGGTGGTGCTTATGTTACAACGAGTAAACTAGCCTATGATGGGTATTCAGCGAGCGCGTACACCTTACATTGGAAAGTATACCGTAGGGATCTTAGAAAGAACTATACTGCTGATAATTTAGTAACCACAGACGCTACAGAGGAAGATAGTGGCGATTATGGTATTTTGGTTAGTCTCCCAGGAAAAGATGTTGATTCTACAGACAAAAGGAATTTTGGTATCAGGAGTGATGTAAGGCAGTTAATGATTCATAAGACTGGGTATACAGACAGTGCATTAACAGGAGATATTACTCATAGCTTGGGGTATAAGCCTATTTATTGGTTTTTTGTGGAATATCCAACTATCGCTGATAGGTATTATTCAATAGCACAAACCGATGATTTTGTTGTGTCTTCTAGCAATACCGTTTTAACTTGGCAATTATTTGCTCTACCAGACGATTGGAATTGGGCTTATTTAATTTTTAAAGACCCTGTTAATCTTAATGGGTAAAATAAGTGTAGAAACAGATACATCCTTTTTAATAACTCTACCAGGGTTTGATGTAAGCACGGCTGATCCAGAGGATTTTGCTATACATAGTGGGTTTGACTATCCTAAAATTGAAGAAGATAATGTAGGAATTTATGATTATACAGTCCCAGCGACCTTAACAATCCAGACATACAATGTTCTAACTGTATCCCATAACCAAGACTATATACCTTGTGCCATATGTTTTATGGAGGATGTTGATGGTGTTACTGCAACAGAGTTTGCTACCTTACCTTTTTATGAGGGAAACAGTGGAAACTATTTCAAGTGCTATACAACAGCAACTCAGTTTAAGATTGATTTCGTTGTGGCTTGGGCTACTTCAGATTGGAGAGGACATGACTTTAAGTTCAAATATCAATGTTGGATAAATTCATGATATAATTGGACATGAAAGAAGTGTGGAGACCAATTAAGAACTATATCAATAAATATGAGGTTTCTAACCTGGGAAGGGTGAGAAGTCTAGACCGAATTCAAAGACAGAACGGTCCCTACAGTCCATTCGAGAGGACATACAAAGGTAGAATACTGAAACTAGATGAAACAAGAACAGGCTATTTTCTTGTGTCCTTATATAACGACAGTAGAAAGAAAAGGAACACTTCTGTTCACAGGCTGGTATTATCTGCCTTCAAGGACAACACCGAAGGAAAGCCTTGTTGTAACCACAAAGACGGTAACAAAGAGAACAATAATATTAAAAATCTAGAGTGGTGTACATATCAAGAGAATAATAAACACGCAATAGATAACAACCTAAATCCAATAAGATATGGAGAAGATTCTGGTCATAGTAAACTAACTAATAAAGAGGTTTTTAAAATAAAAAGACTATTAAGCTTTGGTAAGAAGCAGAAAGATATTGCAAAAAGATTTAAAATATCTACGCCAACCATAAGTATGATAAAGAATGGTCATATCTGGAATTGGGTAAACGACTAACTACAAGCTATGTGTTATAATGTTATATATAAAGGGGTTGTTTAATTGACGAAATTAAAGAATGACCTACATTGCCAAATCTGGAGATACACTTTCAAAAATAGCCTCACAATACAATATTCCTTGGAGAGATTTATATAATGCTAATAAAAGCGTTATAGGAAGTAATCCTAATCTCATATATTCTGGACAGGAATACACAATACCAGGTACTTCTACACCTGCACCCACACCAGTCTCAACAGTTAGTGATGGAACTATAGCAGGAAGAGGAGCAGGAGAAGCTATGTCTTTAACACCTTTTTCAGACATTCTAGGTTTTGGTAGTTATTTTGATCCTAATTTAGCAAGAAGTAGTGCAGAACAGATAGCAAGTGCTTTTTACGTTCCACAAGTTGAGAGGGGGAGAAGGTCATTAGAAAGTGGATTTGCTGGAAGAGGACTGACTAGGAGCGGACAGAGAGGGACTTCTATTAGTGATTTGTATCAAAACATTGGACAACAGCAACAGGCTTCTTCGGAGACTGATATTACCCAAATGAAAAGGGAGGCTCAAGAGGAACATGCAAAACTACAAGAGCTTTATGAACAGAGTGAAGGGAAAGAAAAGCCATCAGGAGTGTATGAAGGGTATGGATATGAACCTCCAAAGGTTAGTGCAGGAAGATATGGTACTACCTATCAGAATTGGTTAAATAAAATATTAAACACGTAAAACTATGACAAGTGCAGAGAGATTAGCTCAATATGAAGATTTATTCGCAAAATCACAGGCTTTCAATCCTACTCAATATAAACAGGACTTTGAAAAGGCTTATGGAGAGGCTACTGACTATAACAAAGATTTGATTGCTCAACAATCTGGCGCTTTAGGGGAATTACAGGCTGTAGCACCAGAGCTAAGACAAAGATATTCTCAGACATTAATTAAAGACCCTACACTACAGAGAAGTCTAATTGCTCAGGCAAGACAGGCTCCAATAGCTGATTACAGTACTGCTGTAAACCTACTAGGCCAAAGAGGACAGAGATATGCAGATATACTAGGGAAGTCTACGGAAGGGTATCAAACAAGTGCGCAACAGGCACAAACTGCTGCCGAGAACTCTTGGAGAATGTATCAAGACCAAGTAGCTCAAGAAGAAGCTGCTAGAGCAAGGGCTGCTGCATCTTCACAAACAAGTTTAGCAGACATACTAAAGGAGATTTTAGGAGGTGGAGGTGAAGGACTGGATGAGTTTGAAATACTTGAAGATGATACAAAATATGGTACTGCTTCTTTAGGGGACAGTTTCCAGGATAGGCTAACTAAACAAGTACTAGAACAGAGGAAGGCACAAGGGTTTGGTGATGTTTTAGGTTCTTATTTTGATACATCATTAGAACCTTTTAGAAACTTAAAGACTTTCGGAGATTTTACATCTATACTGCCTAGAAGTTATGCTGGGGCAACAACTATAGCCAGTGATTTATTTAACCGTTTATTTAAAAGATAATGGCATACAGAAAAGCAACAAGAGAAGAGCTTGAACAATATATAAAGAATAACCCTAGTGGTTCGTATAGAATTAATGGTCAAGAAGTTAGACCAGAGAAGACGTATGAGGACGAGGAGGGGCAGGATTGGTTTATGAAACTTTTAACAGGTATATCAAAGCCTTTTAGAGCTATTCCAGGCTCTATAGCTGGTGCAATATCTGGTAAGGAAGATTATGATAATCCCTTTTTAACACAAAGAGAAGAAGAGTCTTTTAGAGAGGATCCTACTAAATGGGGAACTAAACAAGCTGCTGGGCTAGGTGCATATCTAGTACCTGGTGGTAGTAATGCTTTAACCGCAGGGAAAAGAATTGCTGGGGCTGCTGCAAAAGGAGCTGGTGCTGGTGCTTTAGGTGGTTTTAGTGTTAGTGATGATGAAGATGAATTAGCGAGTATATTAAAGGGTGCAGGATTGGGTGGATTAATTGGTGGGGCTTTTCAGGGAGTTGGCGAAATATCTAAGGGTATAAAGAGTGCTAAACTAGCTAAGGCTTCAGGTGCCGATGTGGATGTATATCTTGATTCGTTAGACAATGTGAAGAAAATTGGTGAATTACCAGACAAGGCGAGAGGAAACCTAAAAACCCTCTCTAAGACAGCAGGATTCAACGACCCTAAGTTGTCTGATAGTAAAAACATTCTTAACTATCTTAACAATCGCAAACTTGCAGGTACTACTCCAGGACAAACATTGGAGAATATGACGCAAGAGTTTGAAATGGCCAGTCGGTTAAAGAAAGAAGGAATAGAGGAAATAGGAGGGTTAAGTAGAGATTATCTTAAACAGGCTAGAAATAACTTTGATGATGCTATAACACACAAAGGTTTAGTAATAGACCCAGAGAGTAAAACAGTATACAAACAGATTGTAGATGCATTTGAGAAAGGACCACAGGACGCTAAGTCTTTAGATAAGATTATTATAAAATGGAATGAGGCTGGAAGATTAGCCAAAGGAGCGCAAAAGACTTCTTTAAATGGCTTATATGTAGATGCTCAAAAGGCGCTAAGGGACACATTAAGATCTACCAATGTTGGTGGAAAGTATGATACTGCCCTTAAATCTTTAAGTCAGATTCTAGGACTTGATGATGTGGGGGTAGTTAGTGCTTCAACAAGTATGGCTGAAAAGTCAGGAATTAATCTCCCTATGTTTCAAAATGCAGGATTTACAGGTACAGATATTAAAATGCCATTTATTGCCAACACAATTTCTAAAGGTCAGACAGGAATAGCTCAAAGGCAATTAGCTAAGAATTTACCAATATCGGTTGGACAACAGGGTGCGGCTGAAATACCACAGGCTTTACAAGGGATTTTAGGTATGGGACAGAGGGCTTTACCTCCAATGGCAGGTCAATTAGCAGGACAGCCACAAGGACAACAAGAAATACAAGGACAACCACAAGCATTACAGCAAAGTGGTGTTAGCAATGATGAATTTCAGGCCTTAAATATGGCGTTAGCAGAAGCTATCTTTAGTGGAGAGATTTCATCTAGTGATGCAGAAGCTATTATGGGGTTACTTGGAATGGGTGGTGGTGGTGATGGAGGAAGTCGTACAGAAAGTCAAATGGATTATGCAACTGCAGCGAGTGCTCTTGAACAGTCTTACCAAGTCCTAGAAACTACTGGGGGTGCAGGTAAAATACCTACAGCTTTAGGAGGAATATCAGAGTTTTTTGGAGGAACAACAGCTAGTACAGAATACAGTGCATCCTTAGAAATTGCTACAGCACTTATTAGAAAGGCGTTGATTGGTGCAGGGCAGACAGAAATTGAGCTTAAAAACCTTAATCTCCCAACACCAAATGATGAACCAGCAGTCGCTAAAATGAAAATAGAGAGTATCCTTCCAATATTAAGACAAAGGGCTGGGCTATAATTAGGAATTATTTAATATAGGTCAAATGGAAAATTCACTTAAAATCGTAAAATTAGAGACACAAATGGAACAAGTTATTAATAGGTTTGATGATTTTGACAAGAAACTAGATAAAAGAGACAAAGAAAGAGACGCAAAGCTAGACAAGAACTTCAAAGAGCTTAAAGAAGAAATGGGTAATTTTGTGAGGATAGAAGAGTTTATGCCTTATAAAAGAGCTTGGGACGTTGTTTTAGGTGTTGCTTTGACTGCGATTGTAGGAGGGGTATTAGCTTTAATCTTCGTATAATGGCACAGACTAAGAAGATAATTGAATAATGGTATAATATATCTATGGCAAAAAAGTATGAAAGAAATATACAGTTCATTATATAAAGGATTAGTACATATTACTCAAAGGTTTTCATCTTCACACCGAGCCTTAGATATGGGTAACTACAAGGTTAGAAACCCTATTTACTCCCCAAACAAACTTGGTAACGGTACAGTACAATTTGTATCAACTTCATACAAAAGTCCCAAAACTGGAAAGACTTATACAAACTCTTTAGTTGTATGGGTTAAGTATAATAATGGTATGAGAATAGGGATGTATCACGGATATCCTAAAGACCAAGTAGTTAAAATAGGTGATAAGGTAACTGCAGGACAGCAGATATACAGAACAGGTAATACAGGTAATTCTACAGGGGACCATCTTCACATAAATGTTCAGAACTCTAAAAATCAAAATATAGACCCAGTAGCTTGGGTAATGAATGACAAGTTCAAACCCATGTTAAATGCAGGAGAGAATATAGAAATGTTAGAGGAAATGAATATTAGAGATAGTTTCTTCAAGGATATTGGGGACGCTAAAAAAGGTTCTGTATGTTCTATTAAGAGTTTTTATAAGAAGAATAACGGTTATGATTACTATAAGGTGGCATTCGGAGATATTGAGTGCTATTTAGCAGACAGTACTTTCAACAAGATAACTACAAAACCAGTAACGAATCTAAACGGTTCTAAGGTAGATACGTGTCAGGATACAGTAGAGAGACTAAAAACAGAGATAGAGGCCTTGGGATTGAAACTAGAGGCTCAGGGGGTACAAATCAAGGCATTGGCTGAACAGAATATTTGGTTGAGGAAGTATGAGAAGTATTATCAGGATCTAAGTAAGGTTATAAAAATTAAAGAGGTTTAGTCCTCTCCGTTTGGATTAAATTAGTGATAAAACGGAATAAATTATTAAGAATACTGTATGAATACTTTTCAAAGAGTATTGTATCGGTTGAGTATATGGTTTTTAAATCATCCAATTCCAACTGAAGGGATTGTAAGGAAAGATGATAGGGAGGATAAAGTGGTGTATCGGTTCATAATGTTAGTCATATTCGGATTATTAGGATTAGCAGTTTTTTATATAACTTTTTTCGGATAAGTATCATGGTTAAGTTAATAGATTCAATACAGAATCCAGTTTGGAGAGCTTTCGTGTGGAGAGTATTTAATACCTTTGTAGCAGTTATTCTACCTGTATTCGCAGGTTCAATAATAGCGTATTTTACCAGCAACAACTTACCTTTAGAGGCATCTAGTTTTGCTAATGTAGATTTATGGAACTCTGTAATAGGTTCAGTAATTATTTCATTATTAGGTAGTGTAGGAGCAGGAATAAATAAAGCTACTAGAGTGATTGTAGTAGGAGAAGAGGGATAAGAAGGGCAAAAAGGATAAGAAATATATAAATCTAACTGCATTATCATGGCGAAAAGGGGTAGACCAAAAGGAAGTAAAAACAAGAAAAGCAAGAATAAAAAAAGAGGTAGGCCAAAGGGAAGTAAAAATAAAAAAAAGGGGCTAATAACTAAAATTACTATCAGAGAGAAAATGCCAGAAAAAGAAGGTGTCTATACATCCCCAGAAGAATCAAGTTTTAAGAGTAAGCGTGAGATTGATTTAGAGGAGTTCCAAAAGGCTCGTATTAATATAGCAGAGGGGTCTTTGCCAACAAATATAGGGTTTGATGAATTTACAGAGTACCTCATTTCAATGGCTAAATTCCAAGAAAAGGTTGAGGGGGAAAAGAGGCACGTTGAAATAGAAGTCCCTGCAGAGAAACCAATAGCTATTGCATTCCTGTCAGATGTACACGCAGGGAGTGCATATACCGATTATGCGTTATTAGAAAAAACTGCACAGTTGATCAAAGAACACCCACTCGCATATTGTATTACAGGTGGAGACATTACAGATAGCCTATTCTTTAGTTATGGGGACGAAATACTCAACATGCAGGCTCAGTATGTGTTTATGCAAAAACTTTTAAGAGAGAAGATAGGGGCTGAAAACATCTTAGCTGGTATAGTAGGTAATCACGAGTGTATGGATGAACAGACCGAAGCTTACACAAAAGGAGGGTGGAAGAAATGGAGCGAACTAAAGAAGAGCGACTATTTCCTTACGATTAATAAGGGCGGTCAATGTGAATGGAAGAAGGCAGACAAGATTATTATTGAAGAATATGAGGGGGAGCTTAATAGGTTTACTGGAAGACATATAGATATGTTGGTTACAGATAACCATAAGATAGCTCTTATTGATAGAAGAAACAGGAAGATAGAAAGAATTGAGGCTTCTAAAGTTATCGAGAAGAGGCCGTTTGATTACAAAGAGTTCGTTATGGCTGGTGGGAATACTAATAAGGACTATAAAATAGAGGACAGTTGGATTAAACTTATAGCCTGGATTATGACTGATGGTTGGATAGGAAAGAATAACTGTGGAATATCCCAGAGAAAAGAGAAAGCCCATCTTCCTAGACAGGTGTTAGACGATTGTGGTGCATCTTATTCTGAGAATGAAAGGACTAGGAAAAATGTAACTATACTTGAGAAGGTTGTTAAGCATATAAAACCCTCCATAGATTTTTGTATTCACGCACAGTCAAGAGAAGAAATCAGAAAGCTACTGGATAATGGGAAATACTCTCTACCTTCTTGGGTGTATAAGTTAAGTAAAAGACAATTTGACGTTTTCCTTAACTCCCTTATTGATGGAGATGGAAGCAGGAAAGGGATAAAGGCTGAGTGTTTTTATCAAAAGAATAAAGTCCTAATAGATGAATTACAAGCTGTATGTGCGATGAATGGATATAGGACATCTATATACCCTTATGGTGATAATCAGTACAGGCTAAACATCTGCGAAAGAAACTCGGTGCGAGAGATTAGTACCAAAATAGAAAGAGAGGAATACAAAGGTGTTATTTGGGATATAACTGTGCCTAATCATATTTTCTTAGTTAGGAGAAATGGGTATGCTTATTTCACTGGTAACTCGTGGGCTTCTAAAATTGGCGTAACCAATTATATTGAATTTACAAACTCTCTGCAAAGGCCTCTCCTGTACGGAGTTAGTTTTATAGACTTAAAGGTCGGAGAAATTACATATAAGATATTGGCCTCACATCAATTTAAAGGGAGTTCATACATAAACCCAACACACCAAGAGGGAAGGGCTAATAGAGAAATGCCAGGGGCGGATATTGTGATGGCGGCTCATACCCATAAACCTGGAGAGTCTATTATCTATCCAGAAAAATATGGTGGTGCGAAAAGTAAAGTTGTTCTAGTTAATGGTAAGACTTTCCAAAAGGCCAGTTCGTATGGTAAGAACAAAGGTTTTGTACCAATACCACAATCAGCCTTAGGGTGTAATTGGCTGATACTCAACCACGACAGAAAGATGATGCGAGTTATGAGTAATAATGAAGAGATGATTGAAACTATGTCGGCCTATTTGTAATTTACAATTAACTTGACAATTAATTTGACGATACTTCTGTTTAAGTACATAATATGAAACAACTAACATTAAAACAAAAGAAGAAATTAGACAAAGCGTATGAGAAGGTTATGAAGTGGTATAAACCTGCTCTTATAAAATTAGGGAAGGATTGATGAAAAAGAAGAAACAATCAAAATTCAAATATACTGTACCTGTTTATGATATTGTTGTTGAGGTATATCTTTGTAAATATGAGGAGCTTCCTCACTTTCTTAGAAAAGAAGAAAATGAAAATGCTGGATTTACCATAAGAGCAACTAAAGAGGGAGTTAAGAAAATATGTGTTTGGATAGATGACTTTGATTGGACGAGTAAGAGGATGGGGACTCTGGTTCACGAGTTATCACATGTAGTTGATGAAATTGATGAAATTAAAGGGACAGAGTTTAATACAGAAGGGAGAGCTTATTTATTAGGTAATTTGGTAGAACATTTCTTTTTTAAGATTGGAAGGATATATAAATAGTTCTTTTGATAATTGAATAGATAGGAGTGGTAAATAATATCTACTGGAGCTACAGTAGGACGTCCTCCGTAGGGTGCTACACCTACCTCCTATCTATTGAGTTATTAACTCACCCACTAAGTTGGGAGTTCATTCACAATCTAATACGGAGGTTACGATGATGGTATGCAATGACTGTAACGCAGTTATGATACGAATAGAGTTTGAGATTGACGGAAGAGTTTACTACTTTCACTTTTGTGAAACTTGTGAAAGAGCAACTCAAGTAACACGCATCTACGAGAATTGAGGTTAAGATGAAAATGCTAAGGTGTCCTCTATGCGGAGGTAAGCAGTATTTTTTATGGGAAGTCTTGGACAGAAAGACTCAAAAACATCTGTATTGTTGTATCTTATGCCAATTAAACAATAGGTACAAACTACTCAAGAAGTATATTCCAAAGGGAGATTCTAGTGAGACCTTGGAAACAGGTAATTCACGACAGAGACCAAGTTTGCCAAGATTGTGGAACAAGCGGTTCTAAGCACAACAAGCTTACGATTCATCACAAGATACCAGTATGCCAAGGTGGAAGCAACAATCCAAACAACCTAGTACTTCTCTGTAACAATTGCCACTATTTAAGGCATAAGAAGTGTGGTTATCCATCAAAGAAACGAAAGAAACGGAAAAAGAACCGTAGGTATTAGAGAAAAAAGAGGGTTTGAGCCATTTTTGGCGAGGTTTACGTCAGGAGTCTTTCTCCGTCATTAAAACCACCCTCTTAGTTTCTTATAGGACATTCCCTTATATAGAGAAGTGTGTATAATGAAATATGATATTCCAGTATAAGAACAAGAAGTTTTACGGAGATGGGATAACTGTTTATTCAAAACGAGGGATCCATATAAAGGTTGGTAATAAGACACTTTCCTTTAAAGGTTGGAATGATGTCCGTAAATTTATGTTCAATTTAGAAGAAATTAACCGAGAAGCTATATCAAGTAATAAAAGAAAGAAGTCTGGAAAGGATCTGATTCTATTTCCAGAGGGAAAGGAATGGATTGTATGGTGGAAAGGGGATAGTATTACTATAGGGGAGGAGTTATTGAAGCAACTACCTAT
>Ga0207997_1001062_pt1 | contig 14260 bp, 22 predicted proteins | sample AntAceMetag02UKN_FD_184777 | JGI IMG/M metagenome (GOLD analysis project Ga0207997, IMG submission 184777) | Saline lake microbial communities from Ace Lake, Antarctica - Antarctic Ace Lake Metagenome 02UKN (SPAdes) (version 2) | ecosystem: Environmental > Aquatic > Non-marine Saline and...
ATTTACTGGACCATACCTACATCAAGAAAGAATAGAACCTATCCAGACAAAGTACTTGTCTTTAGTTATGAAAACATGGCTTGGTCTTATTTTAAAGATAGCTATACTTGCTTAGGCGTCCTACAAGAAGGAAGCGATGAAACTTGGGCTAGTCTTACCGATGTAACATGGGAAATGGCAGAGTACGCCTGGAATAGGCCCTCACACCAATCATTGTATCCTTCAATCATTGCAGGCAATCAAAATGGTTACATATTAAAGATACAGCAATATTCAGCCAACGAACCTTCTTTTGCAATAACAGATATTACAGCTGGAACACCAGTACAATTAACTATTCCTGATCATAATTTATCTACTAATGACTACATATCCGTATCTACTATATTAGGTACAGCAAGCTCATTAAACGATACATCTTATAAAGTTAATTTCGTAGATGAAGATACAATATCATTATCAGATCATAACGGTATTCCTATAACCTTAGCTGCAGGAAGCACATATATTGGTGGTGGCGAGATAAGTTGGTTACATGATTTTGTTGCTACAAGCAAGAAGTATAACTTTCTAAAAGAGGGAAAATCTACTGAATTAGGCTACATAGACTTCTTAGTAAATAAAACAGAAGATGGAATGTTTACTGTAGATATATATGCTGATCATGACAATAGCTATCCAATAAACATTAATGATACTTTCTTTAATAATGTTGTGCATACAAGCCAATATTCTTCTGATATAGGGTCACAAGATAAATTAATACATAGGTTATATTCTAGATCAAATCTACAGTTTTTACAGTTTAAATTAAGCCTTACAGGAAGTCAAAAAGTAGAATCTTCCGTACATGATTCAGATATAAGCATATTTTCTATGATAATATGGACAGCTCCTAGCGGGAGGTTAGTATGACGTTTTCACCAGCAAATTCTATTACATCATATGTTCCTCCTGATATTAATCTTCCAGAAGATCCCAAGAAGATGAGAGATGAGTTAAATGATACTTTAACAAGAATAATTGACGCTCTAAACGATAAAGATATAGCGCATTATAATACTGTTGAAGTTGTAAATGGACAAAAGTTTTTTACAGATGGCGATACACAAAAGTTTAGAAACGTGTATAGAAAAGTAATAAATTTTGGAGCGTTACCTAATACTGCCTCTAAAACTATTGCACATGGGATTACTACTAATGCTAATACGACCTTTACAAGAATTTATGGTACTGCTACAGATCCTAGTGCTGCTACTATTACTAAAGCTATTCCGATTCCGTATATAGATCCATCTGCATTAGCTAATGGAATAGAATTATATATAGACGCTACTAATGTTGTTATCACTACTGCTGCTGATTATTCTGATTATTCAACAGCTTATATTATTTTAGAATGGTTGCAATTCTGATCTATTAGTGATATACATAAAATAAATATTTTAAAGACAAAGGAGTAATATATGGCATCTTTACACGACTTTCTGTTCGGCAAAGAAGAAAAGATGATGAAACCAGAATTGTTTTCGCCTGAGCAAGAGCAATTCTTAAATATGATTTTGAAGGGAACACAACCAGGTATGAGTAGTGGAATAGACTACCTTACTCAAATGCTATCTGGTAGTAAAGAATCTACAGAGGCCTTTGAAGCTCCATATATGCGACAATTTGAAGAGCAGACAATACCGGGCATAGCTGAAAGATTTGCAGGTGTAGATGCTCAAAGCTCTAGTGCTTTCGGTCAATCATTAGGACAAGCGGGTGCTGGATTGCAAGAGAATCTTGCTGCTCTTAGAGAGGGTCTTAGAGGACAAGCCTTAAGCCAGTTACAAGGAATTAGCGGTATGGGTTTAGGTCAAAGATTTGAGAATATGTTCAGACCAGAAACAACAGGAGTTATTGGTGGAATGGCACAAGGCGCTGCACAAGGTGCTACAATGGCTTTAATGGCATAAGGAGAATACAATGGTTCAGATAGTACAACAGCGTGATATTGGCGAAGATATTGGGAAAGGTATAGGCACAGCTCTATCTACTCTTGGAGAGAAGCTCGCTCAACATAGGTCAGATAAAAAAGAATCTGATGCGTTAGAAAAACTAAGGTCTGGGTGGTCTGCTGAAACAACTCCAGAAGAAAAAGCTTTTGATGTAATGCAAGATTCTAATATTAGCGCTGAGACTAAAAAATCTATTCCTAAGCTGTTTTCTGATATGGCTAAGAAAAAGCAACAGGAATGGTCTCCAGAAAAACAAAAGGAATTATCATCTGCTTTTCAGGGTGTAGGTGTTGACGAAGAGAAGGCTAATAATTATGCTAATTTATACGGCCAACTAACTACTGGTGGGCAGACAGAAGCAGGAAAGATACTTCTTGATAATGTATTAAGAGACGGAAATCTTGGCGAAAAGCAACAGGCTAAAGAACCACAGAAACCAACCAAGCTTTTAGGCGAAGAAGTACAATATGAATATCCAGATCTTGATGTAATAGAAGGCTTAACTCCAAAAGAAAAAGCTTCATATAGAAAAGATTTGGCAAAATCAAATACTATAGATTATCAAGCGTCCAAAAAAACATTAAAATCTCTAAAGACAGACGGAGAAGCCGTTGAACAACTTGGTAGACTTAGTGCTAGTGGTAAATTACCTGAAAATATTGGAAGAGTAAATCTTGATAAGCACGGTTATTTAAAAGTTCCATTTCTTGCAAATGAGCAGTCTCAATTATATGTTAAGACTATTAATGGATTTATTAAAAATGCCAGGGAATCGTTTGGTGCCAAAGTTACAAATTTCGAGTTAGATGCCTTTATGCAACAACTTCCTACTTTATCTTTAAGTCCAGAAGGAAGAACACTTGTATTGGCACAGATGGACAATATAAATAAAAGAGCGCAATTAAAACTTCAAGCTGAAAAAGCTGTTTATGATAAGTACGGATTATCAAATGTAGATATTCAGAAATTAGATAGTATATCAGACGATATGATCTCTGAAAAAAATACACAGCTAGAACAAGAATTTTCTGATATTGTAAATAAATCAGATGAGCTAATTGAAAAGGCTAATAATAAACAAGGTGTAGGTTTTGACAAAAATAATTCTCCTGCAAATACAGAACAAACTATAGTCAGCAAACTTCCCTCGCCTTCAACATATAAAGGTTATGCTACTGATGATAAGACTGGTAAAAGATATTATAGTGATGGAGTTAATTGGAGTGAGGCAAAATAATGGCATTTATTCTTGAAGATTTAGAGCAAGAAGACGATATTCAGCAACAACCTATTCAGCAAGAACCTGTTCAGGAAGGTTTTACATTGGAAGGAGATCTTAATCAAGAACCTGTAGAAGAACCTGCTGAAGAACCTGCTGAAGAACCTGTTGAAGAAAAAGAGCTAAACAGATTCTCTAAATATTTAAGAAAGTCATATCAAGAAGAAACTGGTCTATTCAAGAAAGAAAAAGGACCTTTGGATTACATAAAAAAGCCTAAAGAAAAGTCGGAAGATGGAAAAAGATCTTGGTTTTCTGATGTAGCTCTTCAAATGTCAAAAGGAGCTTTGAAAGCCTTAACATATCCAGCTGACTTATTTAAAGCAGCCGCTAGCGGAATGGCTCTCGATATATTAAAAGAAGAAAAATCTAATGCCATACAAGAAGGTAGAGATTTTGATATTGATGCCGCCTGGGAAGTAGCACAGGAAGGCTTAGACAAGATTCCTACTCAAGATTTTTTAGAAGGTTATTTAGAAGATGTATTAGAAGAAGATTTTGGTCCACAAAGTGAGTCTGCTAAATATCTTGGTAAGGCTGCTGAAATAGCTTCTTTTGTACCTGGAGAAACTGTTGCAAAGACATTAGCTGGTGCTGGTGCTGGTGCTGCAGTAAATCTTGCTTCCGATAAACTAGGTCTTCCAGAACCTGTTGGAGAGATTGCTGGAATGGTAACATCTGGAGGCACTCAACTTATAAAAACCCCTACTAAATTAAGTCCAAAAACAGCAAAAATAAAAACTCCTAAAGCTTTAACAAAAAAACTTATTGGTGAAGAAGTTGGAGTAACGTCACGTCAGACACAAGAGAAAGCCATACAGGCATTACAGTCATTTGATGAAGGAGTCGTTAAAGATACTAAGCTACGCCCAGAAAAGCCCGTTAAAGCATCTAAAAAGTTATCAGATATAGAAGCTAAAGCCTTTACAAAAGAAAAGGAGCTTACTAAGGCAGAGAAGCTTGCAGAGTCTATTTCCAAGAAAGAAGAGTCTATTGCAGATGCTGCTAGAAAAGAAAAACTTGATGTTCTTAAAGAGCATAAAGACAAGATATCTAACCTAAGCCCTGAAGCAGAAGTTGTGCATAATAATGTATCTGATTCTGTTTCTAAAGAATCTTTTAAGAGTAATACTGAGGCAGGTAAGAGCATACAAAAGGCTGTAAAAGAAGCTAAAGATGTAGAGCATAAACAGATAAATAAATTATATAAAATTGCAGAGAAGGACACTAGTAAACACGCAGGAAAAGCCGATAATTTAGTTACATATATTGAAAAGAAAGTAGATCAGCTGGATCAAACATTACATAAATCTCCCGGCGAAAAGAAGGTATTAAATACTTACAACGATATATTATTTAATCTAAGAGATAAGGGAGGAAATGCAAGAAATGTTAAGGTATCTGAACTGATAAAAACTTCTGATAGTGTGGCCTCTGAAATAAACTATATAAATTATGAGCCAGATGCGAAAGACATTTTAAAAGGTTTACCAACTAGAATAAATGAAGAAGCTAGACGTATTGTTGTATCAAGAGGCGGAAGCACTAAAAGTATTGATATTGCAGATAAAGCATATGGTGAATGGAGTAATAAATATATTAATAAAGATATGAAGCCATATCTTCAAATAAGAGAAGTTAATCCAGAAGAACTCTTTGCCGGTATACATAAAGAAGAAGTATATAGGTCTATATACCAAGCTCTTCCAGAGGGAAAAGTAAAGGCAGAATTATTGACTAAGTCAGCTAAAGAAATTATTCCTAACAGACTTAATCCTTTTATAAAAGACATTGAAAAAGTAGGTGGAAAAGCTTACGAAAGAGAGATAGAGAACTTAAAGGGATTTCTGCCAGAAGAATTAGTGAACAAAGCTGATACTGCCATGAAAGCAGAGAAACTTGGCTATAACAAACTAAAAAATGCTGAAGCTTTTAGAAAGAATGAAGTTAAACTCTTAAAATCAAATGAAGTTACGGAAAAAGCTACAAAAAAAGCTATAGAGCTTGAAAAAGAACAGGCTAAATTAGCTAAAGAAGAGTTGAGGGCTAAGAAAAGTAAAGAAGGCGAAAAACCTCGTAGTATAATTAGACGGTCACAGGAAAATGCTAAGACAAAAACTCCTAAAGAAACAGAATATACTAAAAAGGTAAAGTCTATTGCCAAATGGTCTAAGGAAACACCTGAAACATTAGCTAAAAAGATGGATTCAGTATCTGGTATTAATGAAATAGAGGCCTCTTTATTAAAGAAAAAAGGTGGAGATAAAATCTACAATTCTCTAAAAAAGTCCAAGATAAGAGATATTGTTCAACCTAAAATAGGTGAAAAGCTTACAGGCGAAAGCGTTAGTAAGACATTGGCTAATAGAAAAAACTATGATCTTTTAGAAAAGCTAATTGGTAAAGAAGAGCTAGATTCTATTATTGAAGTTGCTAACATCATTGGAAAGAAAGAAATAAGAAGAAATTCAGCCATTAAATTGGGTAAGCGTACTTTAACACTTGTAGGAGGCTACGCTGCAGTAAATAAATTACGCAAATATTTATTTGGTGGAAGTGCTAGAAATAATTATGCAGTAGACTAACTCTTGTAATAGTCTCTATCTATCTTTTCTTTAATGGCTAGATTAACAAACTCTTGCATAGACATTTCTATTGATGCCAAATATGTTTTAATGATGCCAAGTATGTCTTCTTATTAGTCTTCCTATAGTAGTAGAATCAACTTTAAACATAGAGCCTAAATATTTATAAGAATATTTTCCAGTTGAGTACATATCTCTTATCTTTTCAACATCTGATTTTTTTAATTTGCAAGATGGATTCTTTTCTCCTTTAAAATCTGGAATTCTATTTCTTTTTGCTTTATCTCGCATATTATCAGTATGAGTTCCTAGATATAAAATATTTGGGCATACATTTGATGGATTATCATCTTTATGACATACGAACATATCTAAAGGAATATTTCCTTTATGATATATATAAGAAAACCTATGGGCTAATATTTTTTTACGATTTAAATTTATTACACCATATCCTTTATCATTACATATTCCTATCCATTCCCAAAGATTTTTAGATACTATTTTTATATTTTTGAAAAAGACTTCTTCAAGAGATGCTCCATGAAAATTAGATTTACATTTTCTAGAACAAAAATTATGATTCCATTTTGTATATCTTATAAGATTTTTTCCGCAGTAATCACAATAAACAGAAAATTTTGTCATAAATAAACCCTCGCAAGTTTCTCGCATTAAAAGTAAGAGTCAGCTACTGCGAGTAGTAGATTTCGGCTGGCCGGCCTAGACTCTTGATATTAATTATACGTATCTGTATGTTAAAAATATATATATACAATTCGTATATAAGAATTATATTTAAATATAAAAGGAGATTTTAAATGTCTAGTGATCCATTAAAATATTTAGGACGCGATAAAGCATCATCAGCAGAATCAATTGCCGGAACAAATAATTATAAAGCTGTTACACCTGAGGGACTTCAAGCCAGTCTTGATAGTGTTATAGCCTCTCCTGGAGCGATTGGTGGAACAACACCTGCTGCTGGAACATTTACAACACTTACTGCTACTGATGTAAATATTTCTGGTAAATCAGTTTATACTCCAGATGCAATAACTGCTACTAGTGCTGGCGTTGCCGCTTCTGTTGCTACTGTTGTTACAGAAATCACAACTAATGGTGATAGTGATCTTGATAATGTTACTCTTGCTAATGGTATAGATGGTCAAGTTAAGATATTTGCTGTTGTTGCTGTTGGAAATGCTGCTGACTCTGTAAAGATTACACCTGCTAGTATGATAGGTGGTACACAGATTACATTTGCTGCAAATCCTCTTGGATTGGGTTGCCAGATGGTATACGACGCTGGTGCTGCTGGCTGGATAGTAACAGGCAATAATGCTGGTACAGTAGCTTAAGTTAAAAATTTCGTTCTTCACTCCCGGCTCTCATTGGCTTTTAGCTAGTGGGGGCTTTTTTTGTTGTACTTATTAAAATAAAATCTTACTATCGAATTAATTGCATATAACAATATATGTGGGTTTAAAAACTTGCAGATCAAACTGCTACAAAGGAGAAGATATAATGAGTTACGGTAAGAAAATAAAATTTGATGTCATTCGAGAGCTAGCTTTCGGTGATATATCAGCAACATACGCTGCGGTCGGAGGAGTAACAACTAAGAATGCAAGAGCTATAAAATTAACTAACAACACTGACCAAACTGTTTATTTCACAGATGACAATTCAGAAGATCAACTAAAGCTCCCTCCGAACAGCTTCCAACTTTGGGATATAACTGCTAACAAGCCTACCTCTGAGGGAGCTCAATTTTTCGGTGTTGGAGTTCAATCCTATTGCCGTCATATTACAGCGTTAGCACCGAGTTCTGGTTATGTATCTATAGAGTGCCTTATCGTTGCTGGAGGTAATTAATATGTCACAAGCAGGAATAATTTCAGAGATTGATCCTACATATGAAATGTTAGATCAAAAGGCTACTCTATATGTAGATAAAAACGGAAGTGATACTAATAGCGGCCTTAATATTGATGAGCCTAAACTTACAATACAATCAGCTGTGGATATAGCTAGCGTTAATTCTACTATACTAATCAATCCAGGCACTTATACAGAAACTGTTACTTTTACAGCTAATGGACAGGTACTTGTTGGTGTTGGAAGACCTAACAATGTTATTATTACACAAGCCGATGCAAATGTTTTAGACTTCAATACTAGAACTAATTGCCAGATAAAGAATATGCAGATAAGTGTTACAGCAGCTACTACAAATATAGATACAATCAATGGTTCTACTGGTAGCCTAACTTCTAGAGATTGCATAGTATCAATGACTACTACTGCTAGTATAGTAGCAGCAGGACAGCCATCTTGTGTTAATGTTTCTAGTACTGGAACATATAGTATGAGAGCAGGAAGATTTAGATATTCAAATACTGGAAATTCTGGAGCAAGTGGAAATAAAGCAGCATTTAAAGTTGGCGATGGTGGATTGATTGATTTGAAGAAAGCTTGTTGTAGTACTGTTACAACTTCTGGAACATCTCTAATATCTTCTATAGCTACCGATACTGGAAGCGGTATAATATCTATTGCGAATTCTGATGTATCTCTAGTCTGTGGAGGGACTCTTGTAGCTGGTCTTGCATATCTTGGTGGTACTGGAATAACACATCATTTCGGATATAACGAGATAGAGATTGATGCCACTGGTGCTACTTCTGCATATGGATTCTTTAGTGCGGACACCGCTACTACAACATATTTATTCTTTAACCATATCCATATAGAGAATGCCGCATCAAACTATTCTTATCTTGTTGGAGCAGGTTCAACAGTAAACTCTCATTTCAATGATATAAGAGCTTCTGATGGCAATATTAATTCTGGAACTCTTAATGAAGTTGACAGTATTGAAGATGGTGAATTTAAAGTTGGTAACATGAAGTTTTCTGGAAATACTATTACTAATACAGATACTAACGGCTATACTTTAGTCGATAATGGACAGATACAACCGCTATCTGGTGCTTATGACCGTGAAGAGCTTTTAAAGTATTTGCTTCCAATACATTATAAAAATCAGAACGTAGGGTTTGGTGTTAATACTTATGCTCATGGAGTAACGTCTTTAGAGAATGCTTATGATGGCGGAGCATATTCTCCAACACAGAATAGAATATATTTTGCTGGATATGGTCAATCCGATGAAGCAAATTGGCATTATGTAAATTGTGATACTGGGGAAATAGTCGCATATGCTCATGGTCTTTCAGTAGGGAATTTTGCTTATTCAGGTGCTGTATATAGTCCTATTGATAATCGTATATATTTCGTACCAAGTCGTCAATGTATAAGAACAGATTGGCATTATATTAATTGTAACACAGGTGAATTAGTTGCCTATACACATGGTGCTACAGCCGTAGAATACGGATATAGTGGTGGAGTATATTCTCCAACACAGAATAGAATATATTTAGTACCTAGTTCTCAATCCGATGAGACAAATTGGCACTACATTGATTGTGATGATGGTTCAGTTGTAGCTTATGCCCATGACTCTTCAGTAACTTTAAATGGTGCTTATAATAATGGAGTATACTCACCGATAAACAATAGAATATATTTTTGTCCTAGTTTGCAATCATCACAATCTACATGGCACTATGTAGATTGTGATGATGGAAGTATAGTTGGTTATACTAGAACTCCAATTATGTCACAATATTCTTATAGGGGAGGAGTATATTCACCAGCACAGAATAGAATATATTTAGTGCCATACGGTATTGCTAGTGGAGCTACTTGGCATTATATAGATTGTTCTCTCGGGACTGTTGTTTCATATACAAATGGAGTTACAGCAGTTAGTAATGCTTATAAGAAAGGAGTATATAGTCCTACTGATAATCGTATATATTTTGCACCATATGGTCAAGCTGATGAGACAAATTGGCACTATGTAGATTGTTCTGATGGAAGTATAGGTGTATATATTAATAATGCTACAACAGTTGATAATGGGTATAGCGGAGGAGTATATTCACCAACCGAAAACAGAATATATTTTGCACCATATGGTCAAGCTGATGAGACAAATTGGCATAGGATACAAGTGTATGCTTCTAGTGAAATAAGCCCACAAGTAATGTCTTGCGCATCTTTTAACCGGTCTTAAAATTATTAGGAGTTATATTATGGAAAACAAAGTATACTGTGAATTTCGGCTACACGCAGGGCGTGTCCCTTTTTTTGTTTCTAGAATTTTCAGCAATTGCAATATTTCAGGCAAATATTATGGAATATCAAGAGATACAGAACAAAGCTATCTGCCCTCTACTGTAGTAACATTTGAAGAGGAAGCTTTTAAAGCTATTCTAATAGCTAATGCTGATCTTTACAAGTATGTCGATGGAGAAAGAGTCGAGATGACGAAAGAAGAGAAGACATCTTATGTTAATCAGTGGATTTCTAAACATCCAGTAAGCTAGAATAAATACCCGCCTCTCTTTAGTGATTTTTTTAGGGGTGGGTGCTTTTAAAGGAGTATGTTATGGTTGAAGAGCAGGTTGCAATTTCTGGAAGTGATTTTATTTCAGATGAGGACAGATTATTTGATGATGCTATGTACATACCTAGTAACAATCGAGTATTTTTTGTTAAATATTCAAAAACAAAAAAGCCAGTATGGTATTATTTCGATTGTGTAACTAAATTATTTTGCTATTATAATGAAGATTGTTCAATTAGGAGTATCTTATGAAAGTTAGAGAATTCGGAAGCATCTTGTTAATAGGAGCTTTATTACTTTTTGCTATACATACGCTTAGTAAGCAAGAATCTGATAATAACGATGGAGCTAGAGACGTAAACATTTCTATTACTACAGAAAAGATTGTAATAGGCGATGATCTGTTTAGCTCTGAGATAGATTGCATTGAAAACGAGTAGGTGTCTTTTTGTCACCGACTGCTGGTGGTGGGCCTTGAACCCACGTCCACGTGACTAATGATCTATCGTACAAAGGGTTGGCATTAAACCAACGCAGATGTAAAAATAATCTATTAACCAAGCGCTCTACCAACTGAGCTACACCAGCTTTATTAACAGTCTTCTGGATTAGATATATGCGCCCAATAATCAATAAACATTGGTTCATAATCATCATTAGTCCAGCCGAATACGTTGCTAAAGCTTACAACAGTAAAATATGCTTTATCTTCTCTATTATGGCATCCATAACCAAGCACTATTTCGTTTTGTTCTGGAAGCTCTATGAATGATTCAATCCATTCAGTCTTTGGTTCTTCAACAGGCTCTTCTTTAGCAATATCAATAGCGTCAAGTTCTTTAATAGCCATTCCAAGAATGTTCATCATTTCTTCTATTTTATTTTCTTCCATAATCTTCTCCTGTTTGTTTTTAAAATGGTAGGTCTGAAAATTCAGCTTTAACCATTCTATCTGCTGGTTTAGAATATTGGCTTCCGCCTTCTTTCTTTTCAGAACCGATGCAGAATGATAACATATCTCCACGGACTTCTAGGCTACACTTATGTTCGCCATCTTTGGCCTGGTAGACTCTAGGAATTTGCAATGTTCCAACTACAGATATTGCTGATCCCTTCTTAAGGCATTCAATCATTTTGTCATGTCGTCCAGAAAAAAAGCTTACCTTATACCATAAAGTTTCGTCCTGCCCGGACTGTCTAACTGTAGTAGCAAGATTCATATTATAAATCTTTAGCCCACCGCTAGTTTCTTTTATCTCAGGATTTTGACCTAGGCGGCCTTCAATTTCAATATGATTCATTTTTGACTCCTCGTTATGTATTATTTAGAAATTATTATTATCAAAATAATAGCGAATATTAGCTTTATTATAATTTCATCTTCCATATTAAACCTTAAAAGCAGGATATCGCAGCAAAAACTTAACAGGGAAAATACCGCAACATCCCACACAAAATTTAAAGCTCTATAGTACACTATCTAAACATTTCTGTATATAAAACTTGTGTAAATCTATATATTACACTATCTAAACATTTCTGTATATAAAACTTGTGTAAATCTATATATTACACTATGATAGCATTTTAACAAAGGAATAAAGATGAATCTCAAAGATTTTATACGGACCAACGGACTTAAGCAGATATTTATAGCAGACAAATTGGGGATATCATCTTGTCATTTGAGTTTGATTATGAATGGTAATACTGCGCCAAGTAAGAATCTAGCTATCAGAATAGAACATCTGACTAGAGGTATTGTTACTAAAGAAGAAGTGATGTTCCCTGCTAGTAGTTCAAAGTAATCTCAACTCTTGGGTTGTCAGAATATAGCTTCTTAGCGTTTAAGTGCCATATTTGGCTGTCATCATGGAATATTATAAGATTCATGCTATCAAATAAAAATTTTAAATTATTGTCAATATCGCCCTTCTTTACGTGTTTAATATCGTTAGCTAGCATCAAAGCTTTTTTGTATTTTGGTGTAGATTTTGCTATCGGAATATAAAATGTTACATCTACTTCTATAGGACCTTCTATTGGCTCTTCGTGAAACTGAGAACGAAACTTAGCTTTGAAAACATCTTTAATCTTCTTGTGTGGGTCATAAACGTGGGGGTGCTTACTCCTCATACAGAATCTTGGTCTACCTTGCGCTACAGGTATTTCATCTATTGAAAGTTTAAGTTCCATCACTCCCCCTTGAGCTTGTGAAGCAAGCCACCATAGCCCCTCTTCTTAAACAAGGCGTCGGCTTTTTTCTTCTTGTCTTCTTTGGCCTTAGCTATCAGCCTTTCTATCTTGTCGATCTTGCCGCTAATGAAATAGACTTCTTTCTTAACGTCAAAGTCTTCGTCTAAACCGTCAACTCTGTCTATCATACCCCAAGCTCCACTTCGTTGTATTCACCAACAACATCTTTATACAAGACGCTGTGGCCATTGAGTCTGATAGCTGTCTTTCTGTGTTTAGCTAGCTCATCTTTTAGGTATCTAACTTCTTGCTCTAGCCTAGCAATATCTTGCAGTAGCTCTGTTTTGCCCCTGATCCCTTTGAACATCTCAATACCTCTTTTAAACATCTTCAAATTGCTCACAAAGTTTTTCATAAAGACAGCTGTGGCCGTAAGAATACACAAGACCGCTTTTCTTAATTAGTATCTCCATAGATGTAATCTCGCTCTCAAGACTTGATTTATTCTCCATAAAGCAAATCCATTATTACTTTTCCGAACTTAATATTCTTGCCAATTGATCTAAGAGAGTCAGCTTCCAATATACCATGTGCTGAAGCCATCTCTAAGGCCTTCTGCTGGGCAGGCTTTCCAAAGCCCATGTCTTTTGTAATACTTGAGCTTGAGAAGAGCTGAGAGTCCTCCCCAGACCTTACGATCTCAAATAGAAAGTAAGTGGCTATAATCCAGTCTGCATTTGATGCAAGGGGCTTATATTCATAGAACATATGGTCAATAATTATTGACAAGTCGTCATTCATCTTTTGATCCCCAATTTGATCAGTTGCAATCTTAGCTTTTTACCGAATTGTATCCTAGAGATAGATTCGTCCTGCCGAACTTCAAGTATCTCAAAGCAAGTAGCTTTCTCAAGGCATTTGTACACGGAAGGGAAACTGGTGTGGCTTCCCTCTGCGATATCCTTCAGAGTTTTTCTTAAGATGTGCGAGTCACTTTTTATAATCTCATTTATGATATAAATTATAATAATTATATCCATGCTACCAATAAAGGTGGCCCACTTATCCATGATGATATCAAAAAGAATGCTTAAATCAGTGTTCTTCATCGGCGAAATCTTTGTTGATTGTTAATATAAACCCTACGCCTCCAATTCCATCTTTAGCAACATCAAGTATCTTCAATCTTTCAGCGTTTCGCACAGCAGAATGTATACTGGGCATAGAGAAGACGTATCTACGCATTAGATTAGTTTTAGTAGCCTTCAACTCCTGGCTCTCACTCTCAAGGATCTCTATTATGAGCCTAATGATTATAACTGCTGAAGTGCCGGTCATCTTGTCTGAGTAATTTCTCAGTAAATTCCTAATCATTCTCAGCATTCTTCCCTCCAGATAAAACTGATACGGTGTGATATACTACAAATATCCCTGTAGCTAACATAGAGTACTGTATTTGCTTCTCAAACATCATCCCCTGCATGAACAGATGGATAATGAAAAAAGCGGTAAGAAACACGCTTAAAACACGTCTTAGATATTTCCAGTCCATTTACTCTCCCAAAAGAAATCTTAGGTTATTAACAGTATAGCGTATCATTGCTGGAGCTGAAAGGTCGGGATCACCATAGGCTTCTATGTATTTAAGGTCCTTAAGGATACTGCAATTGTCTTGGGTGCAAGTGTCTGTTAGTATTGATAACGCCAAGTCTTTTAATCT
>Ga0207997_1001065_pt1 | contig 14214 bp, 12 predicted proteins | sample AntAceMetag02UKN_FD_184777 | JGI IMG/M metagenome (GOLD analysis project Ga0207997, IMG submission 184777) | Saline lake microbial communities from Ace Lake, Antarctica - Antarctic Ace Lake Metagenome 02UKN (SPAdes) (version 2) | ecosystem: Environmental > Aquatic > Non-marine Saline and...
AGGGTCAAATTCTTGAAATACACCTTCTAATATTATTTTGTCTTGTTTGTCCATATTGCTTCGGTTGTTGTGTGTAAAGAACCTTTCATTTTCTTTAATGGTTTAAAATCCATCCAATCTGCTTTCGTATTTTCACATACAATGATTTGACCTTTCCTTGACATAGACCATTCAGATAATTCTTTAAAATCTATATTTTTAGTTCCGTGTCTATAATATTTACCACCATGTTGATATGGTGGATCAATAAACCATGTTGCTTTTTCATTTTTCAAATCATGATAATCACCTTCTCTTATATCCCAATGTTTAATCTTATATAGGTTATCTGCTATTTGAAGTTTAACTCTATTCCAAACATTAAATTTCATTGTGGTTTTTTTAGGTGATGAAGAACCACCATTAATATTAAATCCGATTAACCATTTTTCTTCTTGACAAAGATATTGGTGGTCATCTATTTTATCTTTATAATTCATTTCAGGTAAAGATAAAATTTGTTCCCTTGTTGTGTTTTGTAGATAGTGCCATGTTTTAATAACAATGTCGTATTTATCTAAAAGTATAATATCTTTCTCCCAATTATTATTGTAAAGGGAGTATACAGCTGTTCCAGCAAAGGGTTCTATGATTTTATCATGAATTGGTTCGGGGTAAGCATCTATGACTTTGGTTTTTCTTCCGTAATATGACCACATAATTTATTTAGTTTTCTTTTTCTTATAGTTAGAATACTATTTTCTACTATTGTTTCTTTGATAGTATTTATTATTTTATCGTAGTCTGAATTTGTTATTTCTTGTTTTATTTCTCTACCATCAAGAAATTTAATAGTAAATATTGGGGGTATACCATCGCATGTAATCATATTAACATTTTCTACATTATGTAATTTTATAAATTGATTATCTATATCATTCATGCTATTTTATTTATTATTTTCTTTAATTTCTTATGTCTATGATATTGTTCATAAGTGATGAAGTTTTTACAATTTTGTATTTCTTTTTTATCTGCTATCCACAATTGATAATTAAGTAATTTACATTCTTTCCCTACCGCAAATGATCCACCACCCGCAGGTACAGTTTTACTATTTCCACATTGTAAACATCGATATTTATTTTGTTTTAATTCGGCTAACGTCATTATTTTAATATGTTTTTTATTTTCATTGATCTTAATACTTCGGTTGGTGGTACAATATCATTAAGAACTGTAACTATTTTAAATGTAACTATTTTAGCATCACTACTATAATAATGTGTACTTAATGTATCAAATGCTTTTTCGTATGTATCAAAATAATGTTCATATTCTTCAATATGACCCTGTGGTGACATAAATTTAATAGTATTGATAGTCTTTTCTATTGGGGTTAAATTCAATTGTATTTGATTATCATAACTATTATTTGATTGAATGGTTACATGTTCAATTACTTTAGTTTCGTAAATAACTTCTATTACATATTTTTTATATAGCATCTCTATTAATATAAATTGAATAATCTTTTTTGATAGGTGTGTAATATCCATCTTTGAATAATTTAGATGAAATGATATAATCAGCTGTTGACCTATTACAAGCGGTTGGTACATTATATAATACAGATAATCTTAATAAAGCTTTAACATCAACATCATGTGGTTGTGTTGACATTGGATCCCATAAAAATATTAATACATCTACTTCATCTGCTGAAATTCTTGCTCCTAATTCTTGGTCGCCTCCTAATGGACCACTTTTCAATACTTCTATATATGGTCCATATCCCATACTCTTTAATAATTCTTTTATTAATTTTCCTGTTGTGCCTGTGCAAACTAATCTTTGTTGACTCAGTTTTTTGGCATTAAATCTCACCCATTCAAGTAAATCTTCCTTCCTGTTATCGTGGGCTACTAATCCTATTGTTTTCATTGTTTTCTAATTTATATTTTATTTACTTTCTTCTAAACATTCTAAGATTCTTCTTGCTAATAATCTAGCATCAGTTCTTGATATTTCAAAGTCAACGATTGATAAAGGATTATCCATATCACCATAGTAATATACATAAACTTTTTTATCACTAATGGTCATAACATAACCATTCGATTCACCGTCTTTGCGTAAATCCCAAACTTTATCTGGTACGTGTTTAGCCATGATTAAACTTTAATTTTTAATTCATTAACAGGGAATTCTTGTTTCTTATAAATCTTATCCCTTCTTGATATGTATTGGTTATAAAGAATATTTTTATATTCAATATGAAATCTATCTACAATATCAAAAACTATTAATTTTTTCTTTTCAGCATGAAGTCTTAATCCACGACCTATTGATTGTCTAATAATTTGATCTGATTTAAAACTATCAGCAAAAACGATATTCATAATTGCTTTAATATTTATACCTGTTGAAAATGTACCAAAAGATGCAACTAATATTTTTGTATTACTATCGGTAATTTCCATTAATTTTTTAATTTTTTCTCTTTTTACTTTAGGTGTACTTCCATCAATGTAATAAAAATGTACATCTGTTATATTATCTCTTAAATGTTCAAATAGTTCTTTTCCATATTCAATGTTGTGAAATAGTATCATTGAATTATCTTTAAATTTAGAAACAAGTTTTCTAAAGAATATTTTTCTTCTTAATGATTTTTGAGCATATTCTTTCTCTAAAAGATATGACCTTTGACCATCACCATTCTTTTTAATTATATGACATCTTTCTGCAAAATCTTTTTCATCATAATTTAGAATAATAGCATTTATTTTAACTTCTGTAATCAATCCCTTTTCCATTAATTCTCTCGCTTTAACAGTCATTAATTTAGGACCCATTAAAGATTGAATAGTTAAATATTCTGCGCCTTTTTCGGAAGGTAAAGTACCAGTTAATCCGTATCTGTAAGTAGCATGGCTGAATGTTTTAGATAATATAGTATCGAGTGATTTGGCTTTAGCTACGTGACAATTACTTACACATAAATTATTAGCAAAATAATTATTATTAATATCATTTCCATCTTTTATTCTTAGATTATAAACATCACCGTTATATTTGATTTTATTTATATTTTTAATTTTCATTATCAAATTGTTTTAAATTTTTAAATAACTTTTTTTCGTCTGGTTGGTTTTTAATTAGGTATTTATATTTAGTGTAATTGATTTTAAACCAATTATTATCAATAATATTATATTCATAACCATTATTTTCACACCATTCAATAGCATATTTAGTTTTTAGTGTGTTTTTTAATTTGTATCTTTCACTTGTAGGTTTAACTTCATAAAGTTGTTTATTTTGTTCATCTATAAAGTCAACAATATAATTATGTTTTTTATTTTTATAGAAGTATTCTATTCTTATTTTTTCGTATAAAAGATTAGGATTAACTAAATTAAAAAATGCTTCCCAAGTTGAACGATAGTTTTTAATTTCGTTTTTAATTTTCAATTTTGTCATTGAATTTGACCAACTATTAGTTATATTGGGTGTAAATTCACCGTTTTTTATTTTTTCTTTCAATAATATAGATTGATTCTTACTCATTGTTTTCTTAGTTTCATCACTTATTTTATGACAGGTATTTTTCTCACCCATTTGTCTAAATGATTTATATTCGTAATCACATTTTTTACTACAAAATAATTTTCTACCATTTGGATATCTATTATGTATTGCAAAAAACTCAGTTTTATTATTACATTTTGGGTTTTTACAAATCATATCTTCTTCTTGTATGTTTTTAGAATAGTTGAAAATATTTTCTATTGTTATATCTAAATCACTTATAATAATATAATTTATATTTAACCATCTTTTTAAAGAATTATTTATATCTTTAGTATTTAAAAATTTATTTTTAGATTTTATGTCTTTAAATAAAAAATTATACAATTCCAATCTTTTTTTGATAGGTGTATTATTATCATATATAGTATAATCATCATCCATCAAATATCTTTCTTTTTTAGTTGTATCATATGAATGACCGTTACAATCTAAACAAACATAAACATTTTTATTATATTGTTTTATTGTTTTAATTCTTTTACTATTACATTTTTTACAAATAATTATTTTAGTTCCCATTATAATAGATTTGGTTTTTACTTTGTGTATCTTTATATATTAAAATCTAAAACATCATCATTTATATTTAATTCATCCACTCTCTTCCAAATATTTGTTTTTAATAATACTTTGTGATTACCCGTAATATAAATACTTTCATTATTTTCTAATTCTATTTCATACATATCCTCATTTTCAGATAAATTTTTATGTACATAATCTACTTCTTTGATTTCTTTCTTTTTTTCTTTAGTATTATATGTCCATACATTATCACCTATTTTTATATTTGATATTTTTTTCTTTGTATTATCAGACATTGATATTAATGTATCAGGGTGTAAACATTCATCGGTTACTACAATATCAAATTGTTCAAGAAATTCAGGTGGGTAATTAACTAACGATTGATATGTACCAATATAAACATTTGGCATTACACCATCTCTTACTTTTCTTGGTTTGTCTGAAAATAATTCTTCGACTCTTAAATCAAATGGTTCTTTTTGTTCTTTGTTATAACCTTCATTATAATCTAATAAATCATCATAGAATTGAGTAACCAAAGATGACCTCGGAACAATTAATAATGTTTTAGCGTCAGGTTTAATATACTTTAATACATAGAAAAGAAATGTACCAAATATTAATGATTTACCACCCGCAGTTGCAACTTCAATTAATCCTTGTTTAAATTTAAGAAGTTTGTATATTGCTTCTCTTTGATGTTCATAAGGCATAAATAAACCTTCGGGGTTTTTATCATTTTTATCAACCCTATAATCTTTGTAATATTCGTCACAGAAGTCATCAATGTGTTTCTGTGTGATATCTAAATCAAAGGGGAAATCGTTTTTATCTACGATAAATTGATAACCGTGTTCTTGACAACATTGACGAATTTCTTTCCATAATCCAAAACGCATCATCCCATTATGAAAATGATCAATTGTACCATCCCATAATCCCATCTTCTTTCTTTTCTTAAAGTGGTGGTTTTCTACCAAACGAACTAAATGTAATTTTAATTGGTGGTATTCTTCACGGGATGATTCTTTAAGTATTATTTTAGATTTGTCTTTACTTATTACTAATTTCATTATTAATCTAACCCTAAAATATTTAGGAGTTCTAATCTATTTTTAACTGTGTAACCCATTTGTTTTAAGTTATCCCCAGTACCTTTAAGGAAGTCTACATGTGTATCTAGTAAATCAATCCTGAATTGTATCTCAGCAACATCAGATTCAATTATTCTCATTTTATCACCACTATTCTTTAATGGGATTTGATATTTTGTAGAATAGTATTCGAACCTACTTTTGATAAGTGGTTTTAAAGCTCTACTCTCTTTATAAATCATAAGAGCATATGTTCTAATTTCAGATGTTGTCATCTGTCTATAATTAGTAATATCTGCATCTACGATATAAAGTTGTTTAGCATCCGCCCTGAGTTGTTTGGATGTTTTAGCTAAAACGGAATCCCAATGTTTATGTTCTCCGTCTAATTGTTTTTCTAATTGTTGTGTTGATTGTTTATATAGTGCTAATTTGCTTGTATCTTCTGACATAAAATTAAACTTCTTTTTTATATTATATATTAAGAAAGAAGGAATGTTTATACCTTGTCGATATTTAAATCAAAATAATAATGAAATTTCTTATATTGTGATGATTCTGTTTGTTTATATTGTATATTTAATATTTCAGGGAAAACAGTTGTGTTCACGTTTTTAACTTGATTTTCTTCACTTTTAATACTAGGATCAAATACAGGATTGAATACTAAATTCGGGTCTTTATCATCATCACCACCATCTAAGTCGAAGTATTTGATATAGAAAACAATACTATTAAACCCATATCTGCTTATAAGATTATTTTTAATATATTTTCTTATGTATAAATTAATATTTTCACTCAATACATTTTGAAATTTAATAGTTTTAAATGTTCTAGCTTCTTTAAGTTTAAGATATATGTATTCTATTAATATATCTACCCAATTAACAAGGATAGTCCAATTTGTGTTCAATCTTAAATCAACACCTGATTGTGAATCCAAAGTTATTGTATGATAATCATTTTTAACATCAAATAAGCTAATTAAATATATCTTTTCAACATCATCAATATCATTATAATATTGATACCCGTTATTTCTTTTATCATCTATATCAAACACTTCACTATATTGGATTTCACTATTATCAACTAATATAGAATCTTCAATATCAATCATCTTAGAACCAAAAAAAGTTCTAGCATCAAAAGAAGATTTTGTTCCTATTATTTTTTCTGTCTTATATTTTGATATTATTAAATCACTTTTCATTTTAATGCTTTATTTTTTTATGGTGTACTACAATCAGGAAAAGATGGTCTTTTCCCTGGTTGTGATGCTGATGTTATAGAACCACTAATTTGATTTGTTGTTGCTTTTATTGTGTAATCTTTGTTTGTGTATGTTATATATGGATTTCCTAATGAATCATGTGGTCCTATTGTTGTTAATGGTACTATATATTCATCACCTTTATTTAATGTTGTACTACCTGTAACTAATACAGATGCAATACTAACAGAATCAGCTCTCCAAGAATATGTAATATTTATATTTCCACTAAATGTTCCACCTGTGTTAATAATAGCAGCTGTAATATTTCGTGCTTCATCTCCCTTATATACTTCGGTTTCAAAATTACACCCACCTTCATATAGATTATATGTTGGTTCAGTATCAGGGTATTTCCATACTAAGTTAGGTGGCTCAGGTGGTCTTGAAACCGTAAACCCTGTTGTTGTGATAAATGTATCACTTGTATTAAATGTAGTACCTGAGCCTTCTATATCATATTCGTGATACACTACATATTTAATATTCCTTGTATCTGTTGAATCATAATCTAATGAATAAATTGGTGTATTTATATTATTAAAGGATATTGATGTTGTATTAGTCATAGTATCTCTTACGGTTGATAATAAATCATAAATTCCTGTTCCACCTGATGTTTCCATATGTAATTCAGCTACAAAAGGAATATTTCTTAATCTATCGTATGTTTCGTCTAAATCTATACTATATGTATATAGTTCATTAACATAGTGAACTGCACCATAACTATCAGTAACATTAGGATTAGATAATGAAAAGTTTATTAAATTATTATATACATCAAATCTAATATTATCATTACTATCTAAGCTATTACCATTAGTATCTAATAGTTCAAATATTACTTTCCATGTAGTAAATTCCTCATAATAAGGAACTCCAAAGTTTTGTTCATTTGGTCTATCTCCAGGAATCGGTATTGTTATTGATTCATTTGGTAATAACACACCTGTTGAAACGGGTGATAATAAATTACCAGTAGAACTTAGGTTAGATATGTATTTCATTTCATAATTGAATGATTGACTAATAGCACTTAAATTTTTAAATGTAACATCAAATCCTAACAAACTTGTACCACTTAATGTATCTCCGTAGATATTTATCCCACTCCAATAAGGATTGGGGTTAGTGACTTCGATACCAGAAATTTCACCATAAATAGGTATTGTTGGATCTTCTAAATCGGTTGTGATAAATTCTTCTAAGAATGTTGTTTCATTTAATGTTTTTAAGAAGAAATTACTATCCCATGATGATAAGAATATAAATCTATCTGTTTGTGATAAACCTATTTCATCTACCATTGGGTATACACTTCTGTCTGTATCTGTGTTTTTTAATTTCATTACATTAATTTCATCATTAACTTTAGAATACATTAATTCATTTATCGTAGCAAATTGCTCTAAATTATCAGCAAATACATAATTACCACCTACTGATTTATATGTTTCATCATCATTCCAATAATAAATTGGTCTATACATTGGTATATTTTTAAATACGGGTTCATAGTACCCAACAAATCTTTTAATAGTTGTTGTGTTGTTAGGTATTTCTCCGTGAAAAATTTCTCGGTATGTATAATCTATTTCATTAATATCAATATCTCTTGCTAACGGTTGAGATATAATAGATTGTGGTAAAGGTGAACCTTCATCAAAAACTAAAAATTTATCAGTTATATTAGTTTTGGGTTGATATAATGCCTTTCTAGTATAAGAATTCTTTTTTAATTTTATATCTAATGGTCCATCTACTTCTAATATAAATGGTGGAAATTTTTCATCCCAATTTGGTAAATCTTCAAATGTTGAATTATTCCATTTAATCATTTGTGTTTTAGCGTAATTTGCATCTTCATCAATATAATGATAATATACATAATTATCAAATAATCCCTTAGTGTTTAGGTTATTAAGTGCGTTCATATAATTGAAAGCAGTTATATCATTTGGATTATATTCATTAACTGTTGTACCAGACACAGGGAACATTTTGAAATGGTCTGTTGTTTCACCATAGTACAAACCGTGATTTTCACCAAAAGTATCAACATTATTCATTGATACCCAGTCAATATTCATTGGTATGTTTTGATTTATAACAATTAATGCGTTTTTATATTTTTCGTTAAGATATACATGTAATCCATTTTTATCTTGGTTATCTAATATGCCATTTATTGATGTGTTATATGAATATTCAAATTCGGGATTACTGTATTCTGTTCCTGTATAATGTCTATCTACTTTTATATCTGTGATTCTTATATAATTATTCCACCCATAGTCTGCTTCTCGGTCTTGATCCCATTGTAGCTCAATTTCAATAGTATTATCTACATTTACTTTAACGTTGGTTTCTGTTATTGTTGAACTACCATTTATATGTAAATAATCGATAAAATCTACATCTATTATTGGGTTACTGATAGGTGTATCAAACGAATCACATATAAAATCAACAATGAATTCATTTGTAGAGTGGGAATATCCATTTAGATACCATGATATAGTAAATGACACATCGTAGGTATCATTAACGTTTAAATTAGTATTAATTATAGTTGCCTTATATGTCCAAGGTTTAGATGGGGATGAATCTATATTATCTGGATCCCATTCTAGTTGTAAGAAATTCCCATTTTGTTCCCAGTTGACATGATAAGTATCACCAGTAGCCTGTAAATTTGAAAAATTTATATATCCAGACTCAACAATATCAAATTCAGTATATGTTTTTTCATCCTTACCAAATGAATAGTAGTTATAATTTTCACTTAATATAACAGCCATGTCATATCCATTGAAATTAGCACCTCCTTGTGTAATTACATTTCTAATAGTTTCTGATGTTCCCTGTGGTGAATTTAATACTATATCTTCTGTGTTGTATATTTTATATTCAATTCCCTTAAATAATACAGTTGCTGGTAAATCAGTATCACCACCACCAAATGACGCATATTTTAAATATGGTTTTTCTTTTAATTGACCATAATCTTCATAATACATATTATTTTTGAAAAAGAAATCAAAATAATTAAAATCAGAATTTATATAATAATCTAAATTAAATCTATTATCAGTAGATGAATCTAAGAAACTAAATAAGTTAGTTTGGATATTTGTACTTTGATTTAGATAATACCTGTCTGTTATATCATAAACATAAATTTCAAAAAAACCACAATATGTATCAGTTGTTGAATATTCTAATAACAATCTTAATTTATCACTATTTGCTGTTCGGATACCTTCTAAGATTATTTCTTGATTCTTTATTGTAGTAGTCATGTTATCAAACGATGTAGGATCAATCCCTGATTCATAGGCAGGTAATACAGAACCTTCCAAAATCTTAAATTTAATATAAATATAATATATTTCTCCAATATTTAGTGTAATTTGATTATTTTCTAAAATCGCATCAAATCCATTTGTGTTTAATTCATAATATGGGTTTGGATCACCTGGAGGACCATACCAACTAGCAGTAGCAGGAGCAATAATATCCCAATTATTTTGCCATTCAGTTTGTGTTGATGTTGATGATAATGGTACATCTTCTTGACCATAAAAATTCCCGATTCTATAAAAATAATCTAAGTTTTTCTTTTTGACATTTGATTCTTTATAATCGGTGTTTGTTATTCTATTATATGTACCACCAAACTCATTTGAGTTATTTAATTTATATGGGTAATCTGAATGACTTATAGAACCTCTGTATGCCCATTTACAAACTGATTGATTCTTTTCCCATAGTGGATTAATTTTATCATTTTTTCTTAATTCAAAAGTTTCATCACCTGCTGAATATTCAGATGAAATATTCATTGGGTAATATTGACCATCTTGGTTTAGACTATGTAATTTTTTTCTTTTAGGTACACTATTATCCCTGTATTCAGTTGCGTGTAATTTTTCTTCGGGTGTATTTACATAAGTTGATTTTTCATAATCGAAATCAGAATAAGATGTATTAATTCTATCAAAATCAAAGTCTTTCACATCAGAAAGTTTAACTCTATAAATATTATAGAATAATGGACTACTATCTTCTGTTGTTATTTCTTTTTGGATATGATAATCATTATCTTTACCACCTTTATAATAATCTAATATGTCACCATTTGATGATATAGAGTAATCTGTTTGGATTGTATAATTGTTACTGAATATAGTTTCACCAGAAACACCAGTAGATTTAGTGTAATTATTTTTTAGGACATGATATACACCGTTGATTTCAACTAAATATAAATCAGCATACATGTTTTCATCTGTATTAGATGGTGAAATAAATTGATCAATTGTTCCAAAATCAGAAATTTTATTATTATTAATAATTACAAATCCGTTGTTAAATGTAGATGTATCATAACCTGTTAAGTTTTTATCAGAAATTATTTTAAATGAACCATTAGTTTGTTGTCTAACTTCGAAATATTCTAAACCAATTTGAATCCAATCAGTTTTAACATATTCACTTACGAATGGGTTAATATAATTACCACTACCATCTAAAAACACATTATTTTTAATTGTTAAATTATTTTTTAAATCGGGTAATTCATATGATGTTATAGTTTTAACTAATTCTAAAGCATCAGTATAAAACCCATAATATCTATTCATTGAATATTTCAAGAATTTGTCTGGTGTTGCAGGATTATCATCAAATAAGAATTTAAAATTCATAATATAAGGATAAATAATACTATTATCTTCAAACCCTTTAGTTATAAATTCTTCTAAATTAAAGTGAGGGTTTTCATAATATAATTTATCATCTAAAAATAGTTCTGCTGTTCTATAAACACCCGTGTTATATTCTAATCCTGCCCACTTTGAATAGTTGTATTTCTTTGTATCAAAGAAGAAAGAAAAATCAGGAAATCTATCGTTATTGTTAATGTTTCTATCGAAAAATTTACCAACACTAGTTTTATTTGATAAATCAAATACAGTTGTACATTTCCATTTCTCTATAATTTCTTCTCTGAAATTGTTTTTATCTAATGTACCAATTGTATATTCTGTACCTGTTCTTTCATAGATATTTGGATCATCAATCCTCATTATAATAAAATTACTTGGTAGTTCATTTTTTGTTACATATAAAGGAGCGAAGTATTCGAATTCTTCTAAATAAGATGTATCTTCAATTTCATCTGCTCCTGAAAAATATACTTCGTCAAATTGATTATCATATGTATCATACATAACATCTACATCATTTTCAGATTTGGGTGTAAATGCTATATTTTTTGGTAAACCATCATAAAATTTAGGCACATCATTTTCTAACATTGTATCAATGCTTAATAGATGGTGTTTATATCTATCATCTGATAGTTCTTTTGAACTGTCGAAACTTTCTAAATACAAATTATAATTACTAGATACAACAACTTTAATGTTTGTTGTTAATCTTGGATTAGTTCTAATTAGTTGAAAACTTTTGCCCACGATTTATTAGATATTTTTATTTTTAATGTTAAAATTAAGTACAAATTCAAATGGTTTATCAGATGAAGATGGGTGTAATCTTACTCTTAATGATTTGTTGTGTTCTTTTAATGCTAATGAATTTATATCAATAGTAGTATCAGTATTTGTTTTAAATTTCCAATATATGTTTAATGGTAGAACAATAGAATCAGTATTATCTATTCCTATTTTACCACCAGTTCCAAATAAATCATCAATTTCATTTACTAAAGGTGCAATTGTTGTACCTAATGTAGCATTACCAGCATTCCAATCAGCAGGGGTATTTACCTTATATGCTGCATTAGCAAGGTTTCCTGATCTGTTTTTATTTATATAAGTGCTTGATAATCCAATTGATGTAGTTGGAAATTCTTGTAAGAATCCTGATTGTATTTGACCAGAACCAGTTTCCGTGATAGTTCCTTTATATAATTCTGTACTTTTATAATTATCACAGAAATAAACAAATTGATTATTTTCTTGAATTACAAATGTATCATTATTATCAACTAGTGAAACTAAATTTTCAGTAGATGGTGTTGTGTTTCTAACCGTAGTTCCTGATGCATATGTATCATTAACTAAAAAGTTCAATGTACTTGTTGTTGATAAATTATCAATTTTAATATAGAAATCATTTATTGTACTAACCACATTACTATAATTAATATCATCAGATGTAATACCATAATTTTGTAATGATAAATTAATATTTGTTACTGAATTATTACCTACTGTAATTTCATCCAATCCATTAAATATAACAACTTTAAGTGTACCTTTAGCTGAATTGATGATAGATTCTAAACTTGATATTTTCCCTGTTAGATATTCTAAATATTCTCTCAATGAATATGGATTACCTTGGTCATCTTTATAAGCTGTTTCAATAGTATCGTCTGTGTGTGCAATATATTCTTCTGATAAAAAGAATGAATCTTGAACGTGTCTTACAATACCCTTTGAATCAAGTGTTTGTTCAAATTCAATGAGAATATTATCTTGTTCAGCTTCGGCTAAAATAAATTCATTTTGATCTAAAACATTATTTAAATCATCTGGAAACTCAACTGTTAATACATTTGACCAATCACTTTCTAATAATGAATCAGGGAAACCAACCTCTGATATAGATATTGCTCTTACTTCAACCTTTTCTCCTGAACTTACGGATATATCTAATTGATTTATATTAGGTGTATCAGCATCAGATATATCTTCAATATCCCATGTCCAAGTTTCAGTTTCTTCGTCATATGTTCTTTTTCTTAAATCAGAATATAATTGTACCCAATTGGAATAGTAACCTGTTGTAGTTTTATTACCATCTGTTAATTCATAACCTTCTGTTTGGTTTTCTGTACCAGTCTTTGATGAATATCTGTATTGTATTTTAAATTGAACAATTTCTTGTGTTCTATATCCTGGTTGTTGTTGTCCTTCTGGTATATCCCAGAAACCTCTAATTCTGAATTTAGGTTCTGCTCTATTAACTGTATCAGTTTTACTTTTAATTTGTCTTGTAATAGAATATAAATTTTTAGACAATGATTGTTGTTCACCAACTAATTTATTTAATTCGTTTTGTGACTTATTCTTTTCAGCAACGGAATTATATTTTTTAACAGATAACTCTTTATTCTTTTGTGAAATAGCATCATTAACCTGTTCTAATTTAGACTTCAATGTATTCTTGTTTTTATGTAAGTCTTTCATTGCTTGTGCATCATCTGTATCTGTTAAGTGTTTATTAATTTGAACAACTTTAAAGTTTTCTGAATTTAATTCAGGTGCATTTGGTGTAATACCAAATGAACTAGGAATTTGTTTTTGAATCATATCCTTTAATAAGTTACCATAATCAAATACAGTATCTAAATAATACTGAGCCATTGATACATTATTATCAGTATCTAATAATAAATCATTAGTATAAATACCTGTACCTTTTGACCATACACTACCCTTAATTCTATTTTTAGAATTAGTTGGCTTCATGAATACCACAAGATATTCATCAAACCCTACTGTCACTCTTACGTCTTTATCTACTGTTTTATTACCGTAGTATTTAAGGATGTTTGTTCCAGTTGGAATAGGATCAAACCCTTCTAATCTTTCTAATCTAACTCTAAAATTAGATGAAGATACACTTGTTTCTAATATTTTCCATCTTGTTACAGAGTCTTGTTTATTTAATACAAGTTCATCACCATTTTGTAATGTCTTTTCT
>Ga0207997_1001068_pt1 | contig 14168 bp, 12 predicted proteins | sample AntAceMetag02UKN_FD_184777 | JGI IMG/M metagenome (GOLD analysis project Ga0207997, IMG submission 184777) | Saline lake microbial communities from Ace Lake, Antarctica - Antarctic Ace Lake Metagenome 02UKN (SPAdes) (version 2) | ecosystem: Environmental > Aquatic > Non-marine Saline and...
AAAACAGTTGTAATCGCTACAGGAGCTTCTTCAAAGAAATTAGGACTGTTAGGTGAGGAAACCTTAAAAGGAAGAGGAATATCGTACTGTGCCCTTTGTGATGGAGCTTTATACAAAGGAAAGACCATAGCTGTGGTTGGCGGAGGTGATGTAGCTGTAGAAGACGTAATATATCTTTCGCGTGTAGCCAAAAAGGTTTATCTTATACACAGGAGAGATACTTTGAGAGCTGCTAAACGTTATCAAGAAAAGATGCTAAAACTAGAAAATGTAGAAATCTTTTGGAATTCAGAAGTAACTAAATTTAATGGTGAAGAATATTTAGAATCGATTGATATCTCAAATAGGATTACAAAAGAAAATAAAAATATAACACTAGATGGTGTATTTGTGGCTGTAGGAATGAAACCTAATGTTAGTTTTCTTAAAGATGATATTAAGTTATCGGATTCAAATTGGATAATTACAGATGAATATCTTGAAACATCAGCAAAAGGAGTTTTTGCTGCTGGGGATGTAAGAGATAGATCGTTAAGACAAATTGTAACCAGCGTTAACGATGGAGCAATGGCTGTCAGCATGGCTCAAAAGTATTTATAAATTACAATAAGCAAGATTCTTAGAATCTTGCTTTTCTTTTAAAATATGCAATTTATTTTATGGTAGTTTTTTTCTTAGTTTGATTTACGCATAGTTGTGATATAATTGTTTATAAAAAACAAGAGGTAGAATATGAAAATAAGCGATATTGTTTACGAGAATGTTGATAAAGTAAGAGTCATGGAAAGATTTGATATGATAAGCATGCCGAAGAAAGCTAAATGGTATCTCCAACTTTTAGCATGGTTTTTAGCTTTGCCTGAAACTTTTATGATTCACACGAAAATAAGAAAACATAATACTAAGGGGTTAAAAGGTCCTTATATTTTATTATGTAATCACAACAGCTTCTTAGATTTTAAAGTAGCAACTAGAGCTGTATTTCCTAGAAAATCAACTTATATTGTTTCTGTCGATGGTTTTATCAACAGAGAGGGACTTATGCGTAATGTTGGCTGTTTTATGAAACGTAAATTCGTAAGTGATATTTCAGTGGTTAAACAAATAAAACATAGTTTAGAAATTAATCAAACAGTATGCCAAATTTATCCTGAAGCAAGATATTCTTTGATTGGAACTAATTCAATGTTACCTAATAGTCTTGGAAAACTTATTAAAATGATGAAATATCCAGTCGTTACTCTAATAGGCCATGGGCATCATTTAAGACAGCCTTTTTGGAATTTAAAGAAAAGAAAATTGAAAACTTCTGCGGATATGACTCAAATAATCACACAATCAGAGATAGAATCATTATCTGTTAGTAAAATTAATGAAAGAATCCAAAAAGCATTTGTATATGACGATTATAAATATCAATTGGATAATAATATAAAGATAAAAGAAAAATTTAGAGCTGAAAATCTTCATAAGCCTTTATATACATGTCCTCATTGTAAAAAAGAATTTACAATGGCGAGTAAAGAAAATAGATTATGGTGCACAAATTGTAATGAAACTTATGAAATGGATGAACTAGGTAGATTGTCTAATATTAATGGGAACACTATTTTCAGTCATATCCCGGATTGGTTTGAATGGCAAAGAGAATTAGTTAAAGAAGAAATTCTTCAAGGTAAATATAACGTTGAGCTAGAAGTTAATATTGATATGTTGCCAAATAGTACAGGATATTATCGTATTGGAAAAGGTAAACTAATACACAACTCTGAAGGATACCGTTTATTATCTGAAAATTTAAACGTACATAAATCAACAATATCAAGTTTTGGAGCTCATATAGAATATGATTACTTTGGAAGAGGTGATGGTATAAGTTTGTCTACCAATGAAGATACTTATTATATTTACCCAGTTAATCAAAACTATTCAGTTACTAAATTCCATTTTGCGACTGAAGAATTGTACAAATTGGCTTTAAAATAAAAAAATACCAATAAATGGAACAAGTGACACGTATAATATATGAAACTAAAAATTTATAGGAGGATTATATTATGAAAAAATTAATTGCAGCACTTTTTGTGCTAGGGCTTACGTTTAGCTTTATTGCGTGTAGCGAAGAAGCAGAAACTACTTTGGAAAATGTAATAGAATTTGAAGATGATAGTCAAGTATTTACTGTAGAGGCTGTGTCAGCAGCTAGTTTATTGAATTTTTCTAATGTTGCAACATTAAATTACGTACCATTAGTTGAAACAACAGAAGAAGAAATTATTGGTGATGAAGAAGTAACAGAAGGAATAAATGAAATTGATCAATATTTAGAATTAATGGATACTTATTTAGGAGACGATGATACATTATCAATTACAGTATTAGAATCAGATAGAGAAGCTTATGAATTCTTAATCTCATTTTCAACTGTAAGTATATCTGGTGATGAAGTTGAGTACTATTTATATTATAATGAAACAGTATATGAAGAAGAAACTGTTGATGAAGAACTAGTAACGACTGAAGAAGCTGTTACTACAGAAGAACCAGTAACTACTGAAGAACCAGTAACTACTGAAGAACCAGTAACTACTGAGGGAACAACGCCATTAGCTCAAAAAACAAAAGACTTCAACTTTTTAGATGAAGACGATGAATACGTAGATTATTCATTGGAAGGTATTATTGTATTTGGTGATACTGAATATGAAGTAGAAGGTAAAAAAATTATACATGATAATGGTGTAGAAAACACTATTTTGAGAGCTTGGACAGATTCTGATAATTTTGTTAAAGTATCTTATAAAACTGACGCTGAAGATGGAAACACTAAATTCTTTTACGAAGTTAAAGAAGACGGTGTGATTATAACTAAATCAAGAGTTAAAGTTGTAGAAAAAGACGGTGCGAAGTCAGTACACTTAGATTTTCAAGATGAAACTCAAAAAGCCAAATATATATTTACAATTATAGAAGAAGAAGGCGTAACATTAATTCATGTTAAATATGATATTAAATTATTAGCTGACAATTCTAAAGAAACAGGAAACATACATATTCAAGTAACTGTAGATCCTGAAACCGGAGAACTTATATATACTTATAAGATTCTTGCAAAAGAAGGACAAGGGAATGGTAACAAATATACAAAAGAAATTGAAAAGAAACATCAAAACAAAAATAGTTCAAATTCACAAAATAATGGAAACGGTAAAATTTAATACTTCTTTAAAAAATAGCACTCAAAAATGAGTGCTATTTTTATTTAGAATTTTATAAATACTTTACAATATATATGGTAAAATAAACATGGAGTTAAAAATTATAGAATTGAGATGAATGGAACGTATTATGAATAAAAAAAATATTATTATTACAGGAGCAACCTCTGGCATTGGTTACGAAACAGCAAAGAAGCTCTTTTTAGATGGACATAACTTAATCTTGGGAAATCGCAATATGGAAAAAGCGAGTAAAGTTAAAACGGAATTTCTAGCTTTGAAAGATGGAAGCATCGATTTACTTGAAATCAATCTATCTTCATTTGCTTCAATCAAGAATTTTTCTCAGAAAATATTATCAAGTTATGAAAGAATTGATATTTTAATAAACAATGCAGGTGTATTTTCGAGACATGATGATTATACAGTTGAAGGTTTTGAATTAGCTAAAGGCGTTAACTATTTGGGTACTTATTATTTAACAGAACTATTGCTACCGAAATTGCTTGAAAACTCTGAAGCAAAACTTATTATGGTATCAAGTGTAGGATGTTATTTAGGAAGAATAAAGAATGATGGGAATTTTTTTTATAAGAAAACTAATAATTTTAAAGATTATTTCAATTCAAAATTAGCTAATTTATTTTATACAAAGGAATTAGTAGATAAATATCCAAATCTAATTGTTAAAGCAGCAGATCCAGGTATAGCTTATTCTAAAATATGGAAATGGAAAACTAGATTTGGAAAATCGCTAGATAATTTATATAAAAAACTTATGAGTACTTCCGAAGAAGCTTCTAGGATCATTGTTCAATTAGCAATAACTGATAAATTCGATAATGATAAAAACATATTATATAAGTATAGCAAACCACTAAAGCTACCGAGAAGAGCAAAGAATGGGGATTTTAGAAAAGAAGTAATAGAACTAACAAAAAAAATTATAAAGAAGAATACAATATAACTTTTTCAAAATTTTTGTTAAGATTTTGTTGTTTTGTAGTATAATATTAATTGCTATGCCGGCGTGGTGAAATCGGTAGACACGATGGACTCAAAATCCATTGCCCTTAAAAGCGTGTCGGTTCAAGTCCGACCGCCGGTACCATTTTTCAAAGATGAGTTTATTCCTTTGTGGAGTAAACTTTTGTTCTTGTAAATATGAATTAATAAAAAAATATACGTGATAGTATATTTTTTTAGTTTGTAAGTATTATAATAGAAAATGATTTGAAATAAGAAAATATATTTTCCATTCAAAGAGGAATGGGATAGAAGTTATACAGTGGTCGCTAATATCATATGCAAGTAGATGATTTTGAATGTAATTAATACTTAAAATATGATAAAATATATCGAAAAGTATATTTTTTTGGAGGTAATACAATGTATGGATTAGTATTTGCTGGTGGTGGTGCAAAAGGCGCATACCAGATAGGCGTATGGAAAGCTTTAAGTGAATTAGATATAAAAATCGGTTTGTCTGTAGGAACAAGCGTAGGAGCATTAAATGGTGCTTTATATGCGCAAAAAGAATTTGAACTAGCTAAGGATTTGTGGCTTAATATGTCAATGGAATCAGTATTTGTAGGGGATCCTGAATTTTTAGAAGGATTAACCAAAACTTTCAACAAAAAAATATTAAAAAATGATATCAGTTTTTACAAAAAATTGTATAGCTATATTTATAACAATAAAGGATTGGATATTACACCATTAAGACAAAATATACAAAGGATACTTAATGAAGATAAGCTACGAAATTCAGGAATAGACTTTGGATTTGTAACTTATAGTATCAATGATAGAAAGCCATTAAAACTATTTGTTAACGAAATAGCGACCGGAGAGGTTAAGTATTATTTATTAGGATCAGCTCTTGTGCCGGGCTTTGCTCAAGACAAAGATTTTCCAGTTAAATTTATAGATGGCGGTATACATGATCGATTTCCGATTCAAATGGCTATAGATAAGGGATATAAAAACATAATAGCCGTAGAAACAGGAAATAAGAAACGAAAAAAGTATGAAAATGCAAATATTACTTATATAGTTCCCTCAGGAGACACAGGAAATTTTTTAATATTTGATAAGAAGACTTCAGAAAAAAACATGGAGATGGGGTACTTAGATGGGTTGAAAACTTTTAAAAAAGTATATGGCCTTAAATATTTCTTTACTGAAGATTACTCAGAAAACAAAATACTAAGAAACTTGATGAAAATTTCATCGCCAAGATTAGAAAAATTATTTTTAAAAACATCTAGTCTGACAAACATGACCTTAAAAAGTTTATTAGAAAAAGATTTACCATATTTGGTTAAAAAATTATCATTGGCAAAATATAATACCTATAAAGAAACTGTATTTTCCTTATTAGAATATATGCTTGACTATAATGCTGTTGAGAGACTTAAACTATATTCAATAGAAGAAGCACTTCAATTAGTAACTGTTTCTTACGAAGAGGGAAGTATTGAAAAAACCGTATTATCATTTTTAGATGTTGTATTAATCAATTAAATATATGTAGTAGTAAGAGTGTTTTTGACGACAAGCATTTTAATTATAAAAATAATATATGATATTAAAAGTAGTTTAGAGTATTTTCTAAGCTATTTTTAATGAAAATTCCATAAAAAAAAGTTTAGAAAATGTCTAAACTTGATTAATGTTTAACTTAGATTTTTGAACAAAAAAAGAGAGGAGAGATGCTCATAAAAAATCTTAAGTTGTTTCGGCTAGATTTCTACTGCAGAATCAAACCATTTATATTATACACATTTAAAATAAAAAGTCCATACTTTTTATTCGGAATTTTTAAATAATTTAAATAGGCTGTTTGCATACATGGTATTCGGAATAGTAAGACCAAAGGTTAGACAAAAAATATATAGACATTAAACGTCTTTGTTTAGTTGTTTTAAGATAAATACATCTATTTCAATTTAGTGATAATTGTTACCATTTATTAATCTTAAAATATTTATTTTAATAGTTTTATTTATATCTAAAAAAACAGGAACAAAACCTAATTCATAATCATAAGCATACAAATTTTGTTTTATAAGTGAAGAATTAATTTTAAACAAATAACAGAGGATTCTCATGTAAATATTTTTGCTTTTTGTACAGTAATCAAATGTGTGAATATGCTTCATGGATGACCTCTTGACTAAACACATTAAAATATATCATAAAAACAAAGCTTTTTAAATATGTCTAAATATATTTGACACATTGTGTTAAAATATATGTAAGTAGAAAATGAGGATAAACATATGGAAATAGACAATTTAGTTAAAACACAAAGGAAGTATTATCTTACAAATGAAACGTTGGATATTACTTTCAGAAAAATTCAATTAAAAAAATTGAAAGATGCAATAATAAATCATGAAGAAGATCTTATGGAAGCTTTACTGAAAGATTTAGGTAAAAGTGGTTCTGAAAGTTATTTTGCTGAAATTGGCATCACTTTAAAAGAAATCTCATTTATGGAGAAGAACTTAAAGAGATTAATGAGAAATAAAAAAGTGAGAACATCTATAAAAGACTTTCCTGCTAAAAGTTTTATATCACCACATCCGTATGGTGTAGTTTTAGTTATGAGTCCTTGGAATTATCCTGTGATGTTGTCATTTTGTCCTTTAATTGGTGCTATAAGTGCGGGAAACACTTGTGTTGTCAAACCTAGTGAATTTAGTGTTAATACTAGTATTGTAATAGATAAAATTATTAAAGATACTTTTGATCCAAAATACGTTGCTTGCGTTACCGGTGGTGTGGAAGTAAGTCAAAAGGTTCTTAATAATAAATATGATTATATTTTTTACACGGGTGGTAAGGTAGTTGGACGTATTGTGATGGAAAAAGCTGCTAAATATCTAACACCTATTAGTTTAGAGTTGGGTGGTAAAAGTCCATGTATTGTTGATGAAACATCAAATATAAAAGTAGCTGCTAAAAGAATTGCATTTGGTAAGTATTTAAATGCTGGACAAACTTGTGTTGCACCTGATTATTTATATATACACGAGTCAGTTAAAGATGAGTTTATGAAACATTTCAAATTATCTTTAAAAGAAACTTTTACAGAGAATCCAATTGATTCAGAAAATTTAGGAAAAATAATTAACCAAAAACATTTTGATAGATTGTCTGGTTTATTAAAAAATCAAAAAGTATTAGTTGGTGGAACTACCTATCCAGAATTGCTAAAAATAGAACCTACAGTTTTAGAAAAAATAACTCACGAAAATATAATAATGCAGGAAGAAATTTTTGGGCCTATTTTACCTGTTTTGACATATAGTAATTTAGACAATGTTATATCCTACATTAATCAACAACCGAACCCTCTTGCATTATACTTATTTACTAGCAAGAAACCTATTGTAAGTAAAATATTAAACAGCTGCAATTTTGGCGGTGGATGTATTAATGATACAATAATGCATGTTGCTAGTGAGACCTTACCTTTTGGTGGGGTTGGTGAAAGTGGTATGGGAAATTATCATGGAAGAGCTAGCTTTGAAACGTTTTCACATTATAGAAGTATAATGAAAAAAGAAACTTGGCTAGATTTACCGGTAAGGTATGCACCTTACACAAAGTTTAAAGATAAAATAATAAAATTATTTATGAGGTGATCTAATGAAAATATCTAAAAAAAGAAAACTTAAAGAAACACCAGATAAGTTAATTCAGGATAATGGAATTCCTAATTTTGGTGCTTTTAACAAAACCTTTTGTGAATTCAATTTCATGAATTTTAAATCTTGTTCAAAGGTAAGAAAATGGTATAACAAACAAAGACTTACTGAATGGGAAGCTGTTGAAGTTATTAGTGATAAAGGCGTATTTTTAACTGTGGTTTATCGCTTTGGCCTCATGAATATTCATAAAACAATCATTTTTAACAAACAAACTGAAGAAATTTACTTATGGGATGATTTGAAATTGTTTAGGAACAAATCAATCGTTGCCAAAAATCTAATGAATTCTAGCAAATCAAAATATTTTACAAAAAAATCAAATACAGAAATCATAAATAATTATGAAAAAAACCAAGCTACTTGTAAAGGCTATTCTAGCAATAAAAAATCAGGCGAAATTGAATTTGATTTCAAATTAGACAGAATTTCGGAGCCTTCAATAGTATCAATTCCTCTAAAAGGGAAGTATCCTGTTTATACGGAAAAAGATTTATTCAAGTTTTCAGGTACAATTAAAGTTAATGATGAAGAAATGTTCGATAGCAAATCTACTTTAGCTATAATTGATGATCATAGAGGTTTTTATCCTAGGAAATCCGGATATGATTGGTTAACATTTTTTGGATATTTAAACGAACAACCTTTTGGGTTAAACTTAACAGATTTTCGTTTGAATGAAAATCAGGATGAATACAATGAAAATGGTTATTGGGATGAAGTAGGATTTCATTTCCTCCCTAATGCAAAATTCACTTGTACGAAAACTACAAAACATGTTCAGGATGATGATGGGAATATCGATTTAAAATACGAAATAATTAAAAGTCATAAAGTATCTATGAATATTTTGCTTTTTAGAATTGATTATAAACTCAATTTTGGTAAGTTAAATGGTTTTATTAAAACTGAAGAGGGAAAGAAAATAGAATTTAAAGATGCTATAAGTTTAGCGGAATATAGATATACAATACTTTAACGAGAATTAACAAGGAATAATATGAATTCTACTTAAAAAGTAGAATTCTTTTTGATAATCTTAAAGAAATTTGGTAGAATAGTATGATATTGGTTATAGAGGTGAAAAACATGAAATATAAATCTATAGCTTTGAAAGCTATTAAACTATATAATATCAACTTTTCAGAGATCGTCTATTTAACAGAAGAAACAAATGTTTTTTACTATGTGAAAACAAATCAAAAAGATTACGTTTTAAAGATTTTTCAAGAAGAATCTAGTAATTACAATGACAATTTGACAGAACATTATTTAATTGGAGTTGTTCATGAAAATACAAACATCATAACGCCTAGAGTAGTTAAAAATAGTGAAGGAAATAGTATTACAAAGATTCCGTTCAATAACCCTAGAGGGTACAAACGAATAGCTCTTTATGAGTATATAAGTGGTGAACCTATTTTTGGACACGAAGATTTACATTATTTTAGATCAATAGGCAAAGAAATGGCTAAAATGCACTTAGCTACTGAGCATCTAGTTTTTCCTGATTATGTAAACCCTAAGAAATGGGATTCTATTTTTTATTATGAGAATGAAACACCTGTGTATCATGAAAAAAAATATAAAAAATATGTAACTGAAGAAATGATTGAAATCTTAGATCAATTAATACCTTATATAAATCAACGATTAAAAGATTTCTATGAATCAGATAAACCACAACTTATTCATGCTGATATGAATCCTTGGAATATAAAAAAGGCCAAGAACAACTATATTATTTATGATTTCGAAGAAACTATGTTAGCATATCCGATTCATGATATATCCATATTTATGTATTACTATAAATTTAATGATAATATAAATTACCATGATTTAAAATTTGCTTTTTTGAAAGGTTATAAATCAGTAAAACCTTTGCCAATCAACTTAAATGAAAAATCCATGGAATTGATTATGATGGCAAGAAGGATAAATTTCTTTAATTATGTATTAACGATAAACCCAAACCCAAAAGAATACTTAGAAATGAGTTTTCTAAGAATAAAGGAATATTTTTTAAGTTATAAATGATAAGCATTATGTGCTTATCATTTTTTTTGAAATATGTTATTATATTTATAGATATTTTTCACTAGGGGTAAATTATGACAGAAAAGAATTTTTTTACTAAACTACCATATTTAATTTTTCTAAGTATACTTGCTTTAGGATTTTGGTATAAAGGGCTTGAATCAATAGGAATTACACTGTTTTTGACAGTGGGTTTCTTTATTTTGATTTTTAGTAAAAATTCTATATATTTCTTACCTTACTTATTGAATTCACTATTTATGATAAGCCAAACTGAATGGAATTTAGAATTAATCCCAATATATTTATATATTACTCCGGTGATATTGATTCTAGGTATGGTAATTCACTCGATTAGATTTAAAGTTAATATATTTAAAGGGAAGTTTTTGTTAGGAATTAGTATTCTAGCCCTAGCGATCATTATCTCAACTATTGTAAATACCGAAGTTTATGATATGAATATTGCACTTTTGTTTGTTGTAGCGATATTCTTCGTAATGTTATATGGCTTCTTCGCAAATACAATACAAGGTGATAATCTTCGATATCTAATTAGGATTTTAGTGATTCTTGGAATCTTAATATCAGCTCAAGTGTTCATATATTATTTAGATATATATTTAACTGAAGGTTCTCTAGCTGTTCACAACGCCTTAGCGCATAAAGAAATAAATTTAGGATGGGGTATATCTAACTTTGTTGCGACATATTTAATTATGTTTATTTCTGCAACAGTGTATTTTATTAAAAAGTATAAATTACATATCTTTTGGATTGTTCTAGCTTTGTTTGAAATTGCTATGTTATTATTTACCTTATCGAGAGCTGGGATATTAGCTTTCTTAGTTACATCTGTTTTCTTGATTCTATTTATGTTTATTAAGTATGAACACAAACTGAATCTCTTACTGAATCTTTTTCTAGGGGCATTGGTATTTGGTGGAATTGTCTATTTCACTAAAGATTACTTTATTACTGTGATAGAAAGATTAGAGTTACAAGGACTTGATGATTCAGGGAGAATTAGGTTATGGAGAGAAGCAGTAACAATAATTAAAGCTAATCCTATATTTGGAAAAGGGATATTAGCGAGAAGTACAGCTGTCGGCCAGAATGAATTAAGAATGTTTCATAATACAATATTACATATATTAGCTTGTTTTGGTATTATGGGTGGATTAGCATTATTAGTACAATTTGTATCAATTTTGAGGATTTTCTTCTATAAATTTAATCAAGAAAAAGCAATTCTTTTGATTGCATTAATTGGAGCAAATATTCATGGTATGGTAGACAATATATACATCATGCCACAATATATGATTATTATGTTTGTAATTATTGCGGTAGTTGAGAATGCTGGAAAGATTGATAAAATGAGAGATGAACTCAGAGTGAATTGAGGTTATTATGAAATCTGAAAAAAGAATGTTTTTATCATTTCTACTTAATTTAATATTCACTATAATCGAATTTGTTGGCGGTATTATTACAAATTCTGTAGCTCTTATAAGCGATAGTATACATGACCTAGGAGATTCAATATCTATTGGGATTGCTATTTTTTTAGAGCGAAAATCAAAAAAGAAACCGGATAATTTATATACATACGGATATAGAAGATTCTCCTTGCTTGGAGCATTAATATCTTCAACGATATTGATAGTTGGTTCAACTTTTGTAGTAATTGAAAGTGTTAAACGGTTAATTCATCCAGAATTAATCAATTCTGAACTTCTAATATATTTTGCTATATTTGGTGTGGTTGTGAATGGAATAGCTGCATTTAATATATCGAAAGGGCATTCTCTAAGTGAAAAAGCAATTTCTTTACATTTATTAGAAGATGTGATTGGATGGATTGCTTTACTTATTGGAGCAATAGTAATGCATTTTACAGATGTAATAGCAATTGACGCTGTGTTATCTTTAGTATTTGCTTTATGGATCGTTTATCATGTGTTTAAAAACATAAAAAAAATATTCGAAGTATTGTTAGAACGAGCTCCTAGTGGATTTGATATAATTGAGATAGTTAACAAGCTTACAAAAGTAAAAAATGTAATTGAAGTGCATCATGTGCATTTGTGGTCGTTGGAAGGACAGATTCCTTTAATAACATTGCATGCATTATTAGATGAAGATTTAACTTCGTATGAAATATCGAAAGTTCAAAATCAAATTAAAAAAATATTAATCGAATTTGGTATAAAACACAGTACAATTCAAGTAGAATTTACAAATACAGACTGTAATAGTGAAATTTGTGAAAATGATAAACCCCTAGAAATAGGGCATAATCACCATAATCATTAATATTGTTTAAAAAAAATAAAAAAAGTTATTGTGTTTTACACAAAAAGGTGATAATATATTCCTGTGTTTAACACACTAATTTTTTTATCTTTATAGTGTGTATAACACAAAAAGGAGGGGTAAGATGAATTCACAATTTAAAAAAGGGATAATTGAAATCTGTGTTTTAAAAATCATGGAAGAAAAAGACTTGTGTGGTTTTGACGTAATTGAACGATTATCAAAAGAAGTTCCAGTGAATGAGAATACAATCTATCCATTATTAAGGAGACTTACCAAACAGGGTTATTTTGAAACCTATAAGGTTCCTTCTCCTGTAGGAGCACCTAAGAAGTACTACAGGATTACTGATGACGGGGAAGAACGATTGTATGAAAATCTCAAGGAATGGAAACAATTTATTAAAGGAGTATTTAGAATTTTGGAAGGGGCTGGTTCTCAATGAAAGAAAGATATCTAGAAGAGCTAAAAAAATTATTAGGGGAATATTCAATAAGTCAAGAAGAGCTTGATGATATCATTGCTGATTATGGGGAAATGATCGATGATGCTATCAGTAAAAACATGAGTGACGAGAAAATTGTTGAATTAATCGGAACACCTGAAAAAGTTGTAGAAGATTTATCGGAAGGTTTTGAAAAGCAAGATGATGACGATGATGATGCATATACTTTTGAGTATCAAAATCATAGTAGTCATAAGCACATAAAGTTAGGAAAACGAAAAGATAACCGAATTGTCGCTTTAATGCCTTTTATATCAACAATTGTATTTTTTATTCTTGGATTCGGATTTGATTTATGGCATCCTGGATGGATGGTTTTCTTATTAATTCCTGTTGTAGCTATTATCATTAATGTATTTGAAAAAGGTAAGAATCAAGGTGTAGTTGCACTTAGTCCATTTATCGCAATATTTACGTTTTTTATTCTAGGTTTTGTTTTCGATTTATGGCACCCAGGATGGTTAGTATTTCTAATTATTCCTGTAATAGGTGTTCTAAGTGGGAAAAAGAATATGTCTTTATTAAATATATTAACGGCACTTAGTCCATTTGTTGCCTTATCCGTATTTATTCTTTATGGTACATTTATAGGAGACTGGAGCTTTATTTGGTTAGTATTTCTAATCATTCCTATTTTAGGTGGATTGAATTATAAAAAGGTTTGGCAAGTATTAGTGTTTGAATTAAGTATGGCTATTGCAGTAGGAGCTTACTTGTATTTAGGATTTGTTCATGATGAGTGGTTCTTTTCATTATTTGCATTCTTAATACCATTAGGAGTTTCAATTATTATAAGTGAAGGTGAATGGTCATTTACTGGTGGAAAAGGTGAAGGATTACCTGAGTGGTTACTGTTATTGGCTTGTTTAATTGTTTATTTTGGAGCTGGGTTTATATTTGGTACTACTTGGTCATACCTTTGGATGATTTTCCTATCAATTCCAGTTTTAGCGATTATGAGACATGCTAGTAATGAATCGAAATTAGTCGCTATTATGCCATTTATTGCTACCATATTATTTTTCTCACTAGGATTCTTTTGGGGATTCTGGGAATTTTCTTGGATAGCATTTCTTCTAATACCAGTAGTAGCTATTATCAAAAATGCATAAATAATAAAAACCGGTTGTTACAACCGGTTTTTTTAATAGAAAATGGAGAAATTAAATCTCCATTTTTTCTATGTCATTTTGTTTTTCTATTTGATAATTATCTTGCGTAGCTTTATTATTACTGCTGTTAGGGTTACCTGAGGTACCATTGCTATTGCCAGGATTACTAGAGGTTTGATTGTCAGTTGTAGTTTCTTCTTCGGTACTTACAGTGCTTGTAGAATTACTATCTTTGTTCCCTTTAACAGGTTTAAAA
>Ga0207997_1001071_pt1 | contig 14158 bp, 15 predicted proteins | sample AntAceMetag02UKN_FD_184777 | JGI IMG/M metagenome (GOLD analysis project Ga0207997, IMG submission 184777) | Saline lake microbial communities from Ace Lake, Antarctica - Antarctic Ace Lake Metagenome 02UKN (SPAdes) (version 2) | ecosystem: Environmental > Aquatic > Non-marine Saline and...
TCATGAGACACACTTTTCTCATAAATACTTTCCAATCAATTATAAAACAAAAAGGACATTAAATTAATAACATCCTTATAAGTGTGGTTTAAAAAATTCTAATTAACCATAAAATTTATTAACTAACTTATTATATTCAGATTTGTTAACTCCAAGAATATTCATAACTTTTTTTAATCTACGATTATTTAAAAGTACAGTACTGAGTAAATACAAAACAAGTATCGATAATACAATTGAATATGTGAGTGTTACAATTCCAATAAATAGTGGTGCTGCATTGAATGCTGTGCCGAAAAAACCAAGTAAGAAAAAACCAAGTAAGAAAAATGTAAGACTGTTTTTTAATGCTAAATTTTTCTTTTCAGTTTCTTTTGAAAAATATTTATATGCAAATAGAATCCACTTACTTGCCAGATGCTTTTTATATGCAGCATCAAACTGTCTTTTTGTTATTTTCTTGTAATCAGTCATATTAAAAACCTCTGTTTTTCTTTACATTTTTTGTGCTTACAAAAGAATCTGGTTTATAATTGAGTAAATGTTTCATCTTATCCATTTGTTCATTCAATACTGGTTTATTCACTTTAACTTCGCCTTCATTTAATGGCTGAACAGGATTTTTTACCCCAACAACTTCTTTACCATTAGTATAGAAGTTGTGTGATGCCATTGCGCTAACAACTGTTTCATTAACAACAACTTTTTTATTAACAGTTTTGCTGTTGTACGTGTTGCCAAGACCTGTGAAATCCAATACAAATAAGTCTTCCACATCTTCATTCAATGTCACCTCATTTAATCTAAATTCAATTAAACGTCTTTTACCCAATGCATCAATATATCTGCCAGTAACCATAGATTCTTTAAGACTTTTCTCGTTACCAATTCCCATTTTCTCGTTCCAACCAGTTTGTTCTTTATCAAATTGAACTTTCTTAGCAGTTGTGTCTTCAACAGGTTGTGGGTCTTTATTATACATTGGTGCTTTACCATTGAATTCCAATTGTTTCTCTCTTTGGTCATAAATTTCTTCACCCATATCAGCTTTCATACGGTCTTCGAAACGCTCACCCGGTTCGTTGTCAAAAACTGGACTATGTAATCCCTTACGATAAAGATTAACTTCTTTTTGTTCATCAGAAGTCAGGTTACGTTTTGGAATTTCATCACCACTATCATTGGCACTGTCGCCAACATTTTTAAGTGCTTCATCACCTTCCATATCAGCAGTCTTGATTTCAGCTTTTTCAATGTCTTGACCTAATTTTTGCGGATCAGTTCCAACATCAGTTTGTTGATCTTTCCACTGTAATTCTTTTTCAACATCAATGATTTCTTTAGTACCACTGTGTTGCAGGTCTTTTTTGAAATTCTTTGGATTCTCACTCCTTAGACGGTCACCCTGTATCATTGAAGGTGTTTTCTTATTTTCACTCATTAATTTAAGTTTATCATGATGAATTGAAAATGCTTCCAATTCTTTATTTATTTCTTCAAGCAATTTTATATCAGATTCATTTAATTCGTTTGTTTGTTGTATTTTCATTACTTGATTTAATGGAATATTATATCCATTAGGATCAATTACTGGTTCTGATTCTCCATCTTCACTCGGAATATATTCAATTTCAAGCCAATCTGAAGTCTGTGGATTATCTGAACCAAAAGCATCACGAACACGTGCAGCATCACCTGCATCATTAAGCATTATTTCGTAACCCCCTGAGTTTGAAACAGTATATGAACCGTGTGGAATAAATTCTTCATTTTCATTTAACCCACCAGTTTGCTGTGCGCCCATAGGTACTTCACTACTCATATCGCCAGTTGCTTGTGCCTTATTAGACATCGATGTGCCGTTATTATCTATCATAGTTTGCATATCTTCTTTAATGTTATTTTCATTTATGTTGAATTCTTCCATCCATCTTTTGTAATCATAAACCAAATCATGACCAAATCCATAAACTCCGATATCAGTTTTACCGTCTGGATATTTTGCGTTTACAAACTGCCATCTGTCGCCACCCATTTCAAAAACGTTTTCACCACTCCTATCAGATAAATACTCGACTGTATCATGTAAACTCAAGAATTCATCAATTTTTTCAGGTAAATCCTTATGTTTTGTACTTGCAAAATCTTCAGCATCTTTATTAGTCATACTATTTGCTGCTTTAGCAACGCTGTCACCAACCTCATCAGGACTTACTTTACCTTTTTGTACTGCATGAACCATACCCATGAAACGCTGTTGTGATTTCGATTTTGCTTTTTCATTTAAATCATCAAGACTCATACCTTCTTCAGCCAGTCTATCATTACAGGCTTCCTTAACGACTTCAACTAATTGTTCATAGGTCATCCCACCATTTTGATCAATATAATCCCACATCGAATTAACATCTCCCAAATCATCCCAACCAATTGATAACATTCTATTTGCCAATTGTATTGCTAATCTATATAATGCCTCTCCAGCCAGATTTGGGACATCTGCATTGGTTAATTTCCTACCCAATGCTTTCACCTGTTCAACTGTTGTGAGTTTACCGATATTATCTTCTTGGAGAGCGATACCGTCTTTAATATTATTATTATTATCCATTTTACCTGTCTGAATATCCGTTTTAATAATTTTTTGATTTTCGGGATTCATGTTATCAACATTACCATAAGTATTACTACCATTACGTTCAATAAATGCTGTATCCGACTCTTCATTTAATGTTTGAACATATTTTTCAAACTCACTTGGGTCAGTTAAATAATTACTTTCTGTAATTGAAATAACTTTGGAGATGGGTTTTGCTTTGGGGTCTCTGAGTTTCTTTTTACCCTTGAAATCACCACTTAAATCACCTTTAGTACTAAATGCAGCAGGACCTGCATAACCTACATATCCAGCAGCACCACCAGCACCACCTGCACTTGTTGATTCCTGCATTCCATTAAGAACCTCAAGATTATATCCAATGCCTTCAAGTTCCACTTTAAGGTCTTGATATTCTTCTGGAGTTGCGGGACGACTTTCAGCAGCATATTGTGGATGAACACCACTGTGTTGTCCTACATGTGAATAACCTGATTTATATTGTTGATTATAATCTTCTTCTGGAAAATAAGCAAATAGATCGGCGTTTTCAGGGTCTTTTTCATTAATCAAGAATGCTACTTTTGTAGGTGCTTCATTGCCCTCAGAAACATCAGTTTGTTGTGGTTTAGGTAAGCCAGATTGTGTCATTTTTTTCTCTCCTGCTTTTTTTAGTTGATTGATTCCAGATTTATCACGTCTTTTTTTTTCCTTGGGAATCGCCATTTTATATTTTTGTAGATATTTTGGACTGTTCAGTACATAGTCGTTAAATATCATGTTTTGAATAGTTTCGTTATAATGATAACCATATTTTTCTTCACCATTTTCTGCCATTTCATCATAAATAACAGAAAGTTTGGGATCACTAAACACCAATGATTCCATTTTTGCAAGACTAAAAATCTTTTTCTTTAATGATTTTTCAACCTCATTTAACATACCATCAACTTCATTTAGACTATCTTGAGTCTCACGGATAGCAGGAGCACCAGTCCTAATCATAGTTTTTTTGAAATCCTTTTCAAACTTTTCAGACTGTGGACTCATGGGTTCTTTTAATGTTGGTTTAATCTTTGCCATTATTAACTTAAAATTAATTCTCTTACTTGATATCCGACTTCCAAAAATCACGTTTTAACCATAACATTTTATAAACACCCTCAATAGCATTCTTAATTGTTGAAACCATTTCAGTCCTTGTTTTAGAGTTTGATTTGCTAAGAACTTTCTTAATTTCATTATCCAAAGAATCATTAACAAATTTGGTTATCTCGTCATTAACAATTTTTTTAACATCCCCGTTATCCATATTGTATCATCAGTTGTTTATAAATACTTGGTGAATACAAAAAGAAAAAAAGCGCATAAGTTTAATTATGCGCTTCACTACTATACTAATATGTCCACCTCTTAGGGTGTATATTATTTCATTAAAACATATGTGCCACCAGCACCTATAACAACACCACCAGCAACAAACCCAACTATCTTGCTATTCTTCTTAAACCACAACCCAACTTTCTCCCAACCAGTTGGAGTAATTATTATTTTATCCAATTTCGGAATTGCGTAACTGTTTATGTCATTAACTTTAAAATATGGATTGGAATTACTGACAGTGAAGTCAATAGGATAACCTTCTTTCTTATCGCCCCACTCAAACTTAATGAATTGTTTGTTAGGCATTTGCCAATGCTTAAACATTATTGTCGGGTCTTTCTTAGGTGTTGAAGCGAATGCATTACCAATTATTATATCATATACCAGAAACTCACTGGTATCCGTGAAATTAATTGTACTGTCTTCTGGATTAACCACAACCCATCCATCACCCATTAATGAATCGATAAGTGCTTCGGCTTCGATAAGTGCTGCGGTAATCACTTTATTATTTTCGTCAGCATCCCTCACTCTTCTGACTAATTCTTTCTGTGATGCTGTCAAGTCACCATTCAATTTCTCAAGATTCTTTACACTTTCCTGCAATGTAAGTTTCGCTGCAACTTCTTCACCATATGCATTTTGATAATGACTAACAGTATCAATTAATGCATTTCGTAATTTGACTTCGGTTAGGTTTTCATTCTTTAAATTAACAATCTTATTGTGTTGAAATTTAAAGATTCCACCACCGATTAACAATAATATTAATACTAATAGGATTGCCCATCGATTGTTTTTTGCTAAAAATTCTAATATTCCTTTCATGATATTTATTTTTTATCTTTTGTTGCACTGTTCGCAGTCATGACATTATCTCTCCAATACTTATAGAACGTGTCGAAATATGATTCGATTCTACCAGTAATTTCTTCGTTTTCAGGATTGTCTGGTGAAAAATCTTCGAGATAATTAAATTCAACTCCCGATGTGCTTTCATCAGGTGTTACTTTATAAACAAATTGAATCACACCATCAATAGTTCCACCCCAGAAAACCAAGTTATCATATATACCTAAGTCAATTAACTTGATGCTGACATTCATATCATTAAAAAAGTTTCTGAACTTCTCTTCTTCCATGCTCTGATCATAAACAGTCTTTTTATTCTCAGCTTCTTCGTTGAGAATTATTTTATCTTCGTTAAAACCACGTGTGATTTTCAGCATGTCACGCATGTTAAGGTCTTTCTCTGGTTCTTGTGATTCATTTGCAATAAAACCGCCTTCACGCACTCTTTTCATAAATTCCCTCATTTGAATGGGACTGGTTTTGCTATTAATGTCATTCTTTTTATTCATATCGTTTTAATATAAATACTGTTATTTGTTAAGCATTTCGTGACGGTCTTCAACTAATTTTTCAAGTAATTCTTTAAGCCATTCCCAACAGTTCTTTTTATCAGCATCTGTGATTCTGGCTTCCTTCTCTTCTCCCTTACTTAATTCACCGTTCTGATACGCAAACCAATCATATTTTCCACTATCACTATCACCTTTTACAAGTTTGTTTCCAACCTCTACTGGTGGGATAATAACAAATCGTTTACCCAGACTACCTTCATTCTTTTCATCCCAAACATATTCGGGATTCTCTGAATACTTTGAATTACTTAAAATACCATAATCGTGAGTAAATTCCAATCTGAAATAGATAACACCCATTTCCCAATCACCACCAGCCATATGCATATCAGCATTGATTTCATATTTAATTGGTTGGTCTTTTCTGAGATTCTCTTTTATATAAAATGTTTTCTTTGCAACACTATCGTCATTTTCAAAATCAAAATTAATGCGTTGAAATTCCTGTGCCTTAGTTTTAGGTTCGCTCCAAGCATCCTCAGTTATTGAATAATAATCAAAGATTTCCTGCTTATCATCTCTTTTGATTGCAGAAATTTCTTCCATAATTATTTGCTTTACCTTGTCCATGTTTATAAATACTTAAATGAATTAGTTACGCAGCATTTCATTCAATTTAGGGATGTCGAGTAATGGGTTCATATCACTACTGTCTTCAATATAATTACCCCTGAACACAATTCCTTTGAATTTGTGAGTTTGTTTATGATAGGTATGAAAGTCGATAAATGTTTTGGGGATTTTGTGTTTCTCACATAATTTTCCGCATAACATTATCAGACTTTCTATTTGTATATCTGGAAATTTTTCCCAAAAATTGTAACCAACCCACTCTTTTTCAACAATTCGGTCTTTCTCACAATATTCATTTAACCAATTTATATATTTATTGTTTGCATCTGCTATTTGAAATAAACAACCCATGTTTTCCAATACAATTGATATGCTACGTTTATCACCTTCCTTAATTCCAAGAAAATCCGTATAATATTTATCGCCATAGTGTTGATAAACCTGACCTTCCCGACTAATTGTATAAGTATTCCATTTCTTTGTCGTATCATACTTGTGTTGGAGTCTGGTAATATGAAAATTACTTTTCCTCAAACTTGTTGCCACTACAATTTGTGTTTTAACTGATTGGGTTTTATACTTATTAGTTTCAGATATTTTATATGTTTCCTTGTCTATGTGCATCATAATCCATATATATCACTTCTACACCACCTTCTTCTAAGATGATTTTGGCTCTTTTAAAATCTTCACCCCATTTAAGGTCATTCCAATCAGGTTCTTTATCACAAAAAATTCTTTTAATTCCTGAATTAACAATAAGACCAGCACATTGATCACAAGGATACCAATTAACATACATATCACAACCTAATGTTGATTTTCCTTGACGTGCTGCATTAATAACAGCATTTTTTTCGGCATGAATTGTCCATTTATATTTTTCAGGTCTCTCATGTCTGGCTTCCACATCATCATTACAACCTCTTGGAAATCCATTATAACCAGATGTTACAATTTCCTTATCTTTTACAATAATAGCACCAACCTTACTTGAACGGTCTTTAGACCATTGCGCTACCTCAAGGTCAGCGATTCTCATGAAACGTAAATCCCATTTATTATATGGTTTCCAATTTTCATCAACTATTGATATTCCAGCCATTTGTTCTTTTGTCATTTTAGTTTCCATAGACGATTTTTTTTTAATTTTTTTGCTTGTTCAACCAAATCAATAAATGTCTCCATTTCATCAACAGTGAATTCAGCCATTTCAGTATCAAATTCAGCGAGTTTATCAACAATTGTTAACGCCTTTTTAATTAAATTCGCTTTTTCTTCGTTTTCAGTCATTTCCACCACCTATCACCTTTCAGTTCTCTGGCTTTAATAACCAAAGTTTGAAGTGCAATCCAATCAAAATCATCAATTGTGATATCACCATCAATATCCGCAAGGTCATTTTCAGCTAATTTATTAATAATTGTAATTGCTTCTTTAAGAAGTCTCCCTCTTTCCAATATTTCTACATCAGTTATATTCATTTATTTCATGTTTTCAAGTACTCTATAACTATCATCATAATTTTCAATAATTTCAAGTGCTTCAGCAAATGTCGAATTGATTAATCTACGTTTACCATGAGTGGTAAAGATAGACAATCTATCCATATCATGCAAGAAACCCTCAACAAACTTATTGGAATTTTGGATATTTGCTTTTTCCGTGACAGCAATCTTCAATTCCAATCCACTCATAACCTTATCACCACTACTTAGTTTTCCATCACGATAAACGAACGTAATTAATGCACGATACCTGTCTTTTTTCTTATAAAATTTTTCGAATCTGTCTTGATGAATAACATAAAGGTTGTATTCGAAAAATTCTCGGAAGTACAGACCACCAATGATAATTAATTCGTTGAAACAGACAATGATAATAAACAATAATTTATTCTTACTGTCTTCGGTTTCATTACCAGACTTCGTGGCATTTAAGTCCTGATTAAGTTCTACAACCACTCGTTGCAGTTCTACATCAATTGTTTTTATTTCAGCATCATTATCTCTAATTAATTCAGTGTTTTTATCAACGTTATCCTGATACCCTCTTCTTGTTGTTGGGTAATTTAATGGTGTGTCAGCCAGTTTTTGACGTAATTCTGTATTAACGGCTCTCAGGGATTCGTTATCTTTGACATAAATCGATTTCTTTTCATCATAGACTGTATTCAAACTATCAATATTCGATACAATTTCGGTTTTGGCTACAATATTTTTCGATAAACTCGTGGTTGCCAGATTCTTCGAACCACTTATCGATAAATAAAAACTCAATATAACAACGGCAATTGAAATCGTTAACCAACCAAGCATTTTGAAACCGACTTTTCTTTCATTTGTTACGAAATCATTACTAAAATTTCTAATGAAATATCTTTTCGTGATTTCGAATATTGTTAGAAATATTAATGTAAGTGTGAATGCGATAACTGTTCCCCAATCACCAGTTATGAAATTTGTTGAGATTGTTTTCAGAAGTGCTGGAAACACCAAAAAGTACGCAAAGAATATAGAACTCATGTTACCAATAAATGAAAATCTAAATAACCATTTATCCAACCCCTTGTTATTTCCTTCAAAATCCTTGGTGTCTATCTTCTTTCTTAACTCATCATATTTTTTTAAATCCATTTGTTTTGGTTTCCAATAAATACTGAAAAATATGTTTTATTCAAGAATGAGAGATGATATGCCAGCATCATCTAACTGCACCTGAATCAGATAATCGGGGTTGATTTCTATTGTTTGTTCAACCACAAGTACCTTTTTCATCTTGGCTTTGATTAGTTGTATGATTTCCTTAAACTCATCGATAGCATTTGGGTCTAACTTACCCATTACCTCGTCAAGTAAGAAAATTGATGGCTTGGCTTTCACATTGATTTGATTCAATCCGAACTTCAATACCACACTACTGAATGTTCTTTCTTTTCCACTTGCACTGATACAATCAATGATTGCTTCGGGTCTATCATAGTAAACCAGTTTAGGTCTGAGGTCATCTGCATCAAGCCAGACTTTAAATGGTGCAACACTTAATATGTTTTCCAGAGTCACATTGATTTTAGGTATGATGTGATTACTCAACATCTGTCTCGGAATTCCATCACGATGCACACACTTCTTATAGAGTGCTGTAACACTGTCTTGGTACTCCTGTGTCTTGAAGTCTTCAATAAGTGTTTTGTTGTTTAGAATTTCGGTTTCGAGTCCACCAATACTGGTTTTTCTAATGAAAGCATCTTCCTTCAATTCCTCATCTTCAGTTGTGAGTATGACAATCTTTTCTTTGGCAGCAGCAATGCCTTTCTCAATCCTCTGATTCTCTTCGATGTGCTTCAGACTGTTTTCGTGACTCTTGATTTTTTGATTCAAAATACCAATTTTCAGTTCTTCATTCTGAACCTTTGTTGGAATCAGGTCTAATTCGTCTTGAAATTTGTTGCGTCTCTCAACATCGTTTTTCTCATTTGTGAGAATCCCAATATCTTTCAGAACACCTTCCATCTCCAAGTCAAGTGCAACAATCTCATTATTAATTTTTTCGATGGTTTCCTCACATTTTTTAATAATTGGCTTCCAATCGGTCTTAATATCATGTTCATGCTCCCCGATTTTTTTAACGATTCCGACCATCTCGACTTCCTTTTTCTTAACCGTCTCACTGATATGGTCTTGATGCTCTTTCTTATCAATCAATTGTCCACATTGTGGACAATTTTTACTATTTTTTAAGTCAATGGCTTCTTGTTTTAATTTACCACCATCTCGTTTCAAAGTGAAAATCTGACCATTTATAATTTCGATTCTATGTTCAAAATCGCTTTTGCTTCTCTCTTCCTCTTTAATTAAAACTCGCTTATCATAAACCTTTTGTTTGTGCTCATCACGCCTAACTATGAGTTTATTTAGCTTGCCTTCGTCATATGTTTCTTGCAATTCACCAATACTTTGACGCAGAACCATCTCACGTGCCCTAATTTCAACGATGTTCTTCTGGTTGTCACTTATTTCCTCTCGTGCTGCATCTACGTCCAGATTGTAGATTTCAGGGTCTATTTGATATAGTTTCTTGGTAAGACTCTCCACGTATTCACGACCAGTTTGAATCTTGTCTTGAGTTTCAGGTATCTTATTGGTTTCGATATCAACAATCTCACCTTGGAGTGTCTTGATTTGCTCAGTAAAAACAGCGTTTTGGTTGGTTGTTAATTCAACATTACAGTTAATCCGTGGTTTTTCATTAACACGCTTCTGATAATCCTTAAGTCCTTCGAGTTTCTTATCAAAGATATCCAGACCACTATCATAAAGTAATGAATCGATGAAGACTGCCATATCATTTGACAGGTTCTGGTTCAGTGTGTCTGAAGTCGTCATTACGATTCTCATGAAATTATCATACGTACCAATAATACTTTCAATTTTCTTTTGGGTTTTGGCACGTCTATCACCGTCAAGTTTATCGAGACAATTATCATCAGTCATTTCATCATCGGGACTTGCAAGAATGTAATAACTTAAGGAAGTGGGTGCTCCATTAATTGTACCGTCACGTTTTTTCTCAATTTTCGTTTCTTTCTTGATACCAAAATATTCACCATTGGCTTCCAATACCATATATGCCTCACAGGAAGTTGCACCATTCCTGTTATTAACGAAACGCTTGTCACCGAATTTCATACGGTTTTCGGTTTCCAGTGTCTTTCCGAATAACAGATACGATATTATTTTCATGATAGTGGTTTTACCAGCAGTATTAGCACCGTTTATCTGGAAAATACCATCCATTTGTCGCCAGTCAATATCAAGTTTCTCATACGACATGAAATTCATTCCACCGAATTTAATCACATCCCATTCGATATTCTGGTCTTCAGGAATATCTATCTCGGCAAGTATTTCTTCATCGAGAGTAATGATATCATTAATCATTTGTTCATCTGTACCAATCTTAATTAAAAACTCTTTGAAAATTTCTTGCTGAACAGCTTTATCAGTTACGTTTTCTAAGGTAATGTTTTCATTAACATCCACTTCTTCGGATTCAATAAACTCGTTTTTATGTGAAATAACAAGATTTTTATGTTTGGATTTGATATATTCTATTGCACTTCTTTCATTTTCCTTGGTACGTGTTTGTGGTAATGTACCCCAGACAAACCTGACCTTCATGAATTTCGTTGGTTCTTCAATTTCGAAATCCAAATCATCGAAGTCAGTATATGGCGTGATTTTGATGTTATGATATGAGTAATCGTTTGGTATTGAAACAGGAGTCGATACTCCGTTCTCTATATCCCAGAGTAGATAACCATGAAAAGCATCATCCCCTTCACTTATATCTTGTGCAATTAATGACCCACAATATGCAATTTTAGTTTTTTTCTCCATTATTCAAATCTCCAATAAAAATTTTTATATTTTTTATTTTTCTTAGCGTTTCTTGATATAGTATCTGCATTACATTCATTTTGACGTGCAGCCTCTTCTAAAGAAACATATTTTTCAATTAATACTTGCTGTAGGTCTAATTTCAATATATTTTTTTTATTTTTATCTTTTTTACCATACATAAAAATATCATAAACATTCCAACCAGTGTTAAATCTTGACCTAATTTTTTTTCTATTTAAACCTGTTTTCATTTCAATAATATCATATAGTTTACTAATATTATATTTCATATATGTAACACCAGAATATTCAATAGTAGAATGATTTATTTTTTCATTAATTGCTAATAAAAACTTATTCTGTTTTCTTTCCAAAAAATAGGTTGCGTCATGATATAATAATCCATATATTGTAGAAACAATATTATTTCCACCATATCTTAAAACAATAATATTATCATTTCTATTTCGATGTCTTTTTCCAAAATTTTCTTTCTTTATTACATTTAGTTTTTTAATAAAAAAATTTTCAACACCAATAATAAAATCTAAGTTTCCATCAAATTGAATATGGTAATGGTTTTGTTTATCACACCAGATACACCCATCACCATCAAAATATCCCCGAATCATGTGATGTATTAAATTTTTATCTAAAGTTTCGGGAAATTTTAATGTGTGTGTTTTATGGTTAGTACAACCCAATTGAATCAAATCAGAAACAATTTTTCTTGAATTAATAATAATTCTTCCATATTTACCAGTTTTTTTCTGAACAATTAAAACTTTTCTATTGGATTTTAATTGTTCGAGAAACGTTTTCAATATTTTATAATCATCATATTTCAATGTTAATTCAACATATCCAAGTTTATCGTTCACATATCCATCAGCATATAAAAAACCTAAGAAATATGCTTTTGCTTCAGAATTAATGTTAGTGAAAAAATTTTCATCATAATAATATTTTTTATTCATAATTTTGTTTTATCTATAAATACTGCATTTTATGAACATGTCCCAAAAAAACAAAATTACCATTAAATTCCTTTTTATTTATAAAAATATTTGATTTATTTTCTAAACCATTTGGGTTTTTACTACCATTGATTGATTCGTGGTACAATTCAATATATGTTTGATTTTCTTTTTTTTGATGTTTTTTAAATTTTATCCACGGATTATTTTTTTGTTCACCATGATTCCAAACAACCCACGTAATATTATTATCATCAAAAAAACCAGTTTTATTATAATAAATAATATTCGAATTGTTTATTGTTTCAATTATTGCTTTTATCGAATCAACCCTATTAATATTTTTTCGTCTCATGTCATGATTTCCACGTGTTATTCTAACTGGTGCTATTGATGCCAAAGTATTTAAAAAAGTTGCTGCCAATATTAACTGTTCACCTTGAAGGTCAAGGTAATCATGAACAAGGTCACCGACAATTACGATTCTATCGGGTTTCTGTTTTTTTAGTGATTTATATAGGTTATCAAATACTTTTTCATATTCTTCATTACGTGTTGGTGTTTTCCGTAAGTGGATATCAGCTAAATGCGCTATTGTTTTAATCATTCAAAATTTTTTACAAATATATCCAAAACACCCATGAAATGCAAGGTTTTTTATAAATTGTCCACCACCCAAACATTATTTTTTTTCATAATCGAATATTTTTTCAATTTCCTATATAATGTTCTGAGATTTATGTTTAAACTCTTTGCTGTTTTTGAAACATTATTTGTTTCATTCAATGATTTTAAAATTAAATCAATTAGTTGATACTCTAGATTTAGATTAGTTATCCCTGATGAATTAACATGATTTTTTTTCATATTTCCTGATTTGATATTATATAATGAACCAGTTCCATCACATAATCTCCCAAAAGCATTAATAAACAATTCTTCATAATGATATGCATCGGTTTCAGTCAAATTAGTAACCAATTTGACTATCGTAAAACTATTAGTTGATTTTAATTCATTAATGAATTCAACTAAATTTTGATTTCGATTATTAATCTCATACATTCTATCACCATGTCCTTTACCAATATAAATTGGTTCAGAATAAAAATAATAATCACCAACATTTTTCACAATTCTATTTCTATCATTATAATAAACATAAACATAATAATCATTTAAATTATTCACATCCACAATCGTATCAATAATTGTTGCGTCAATAATTTCCTTATTTTCATTAATATCATTTAATTTAATGTTAAAATATCCCATTATCGCTTCTTCAATAACATCATTAAAAGTAATTTCATTTTTTTCTTTTATTGATGTATTTTGTCTAATACTTTCCAATTTATTAAATAATTTATCTGATAATGTGACAGTAAATTTTTTCATAATAACTAATATTTTAACATAAATACTGACAAAAATGAAAAATGTCAGTGTTATTAAATAATTTTTGTCACATTTTCTATTATGGCACGTTATTCGTAATGTGTGTAGAAAATAACATTAATTGAATTAAATTTATAAAATTATGTACAGAATTAACCTTGGAAATCCAACATTTGATTTCATGAAAATCTTCGATGAATTATTTAACGAAAGCTATTGCACAACTTCAGATTGTTGCACATCACGTAAGTGCCCAGCACATGATGTAACTGAAAACGATGACGAATTTATTGTTGAAATGGAATTAGCTGGTATTAAGAAAGAAGACATTAGTATCAATACCGAAGACGGAACACTAACCATTGAAACCGAACGCAAAAGAGATGACACTCTCAAATATAACCG
>Ga0207997_1001072_pt1 | contig 14155 bp, 17 predicted proteins | sample AntAceMetag02UKN_FD_184777 | JGI IMG/M metagenome (GOLD analysis project Ga0207997, IMG submission 184777) | Saline lake microbial communities from Ace Lake, Antarctica - Antarctic Ace Lake Metagenome 02UKN (SPAdes) (version 2) | ecosystem: Environmental > Aquatic > Non-marine Saline and...
GAACTGAACCGCCACGAATCTCGGCGACGGTGATTGTGATGTTGGGGCCGATCTGAATCGATTCGTTTTGTTTACGTGTAAGAACTAACATGGTTCCTCCCGTTTAACATTGGCTGTCAAAATATCAGGCGCACCATCGCCTGGCTGGACGTAACGTGTGAGAGTGGCGATCGCCCAAGCTCTTTCGTCATGCTCAATCGCAGAAAATTGCGACCAACACCAATCAATGCTCACGGCAACCAGCCCTACTACCATGCGCCGCGAAACGCTATCGCCCGCCGCTTGTCGCAGTAGCTCCGCGATGATCGCGTGTGAGTTCCAATTGATCCTCGCCCCGGAAAGGTTCGCATCGGAAAGGTTCGCCTTGAAAAGGTTCGCCCTGAAAAGGTTCGCCCTGGAAAGGTCCGCATCGGAAAGGTCCGCATCGGAAAGGTTCGCCCCGGAAAGGTCCGCATCGGAAAGGTTCGCCCCGGAAAGGTCCGCATCGGAAAGGTTCGCCCCGGAAAGGTTCGCCCTGAAAAGGTTCGCCCTGGAAAGGTTCGCCCTGGAAAGGTTCGCCCCGGAAAGGTCCGCATCGGAAAGGTTCGCCTTGGAAAGGTCCGCATCGGAAAGGTTCGCCCTATTCGAAGCCGCCTCTTCGACAGCTTCTCTGAGTGTCGGCTTCTCGCTCTCGTAGGTCGCGCGGCCGAACCGCGATGATATTTTAATCATAATTACTCTCAAAAAGTTGTTAAAACTCCCGCCGCCCACATCCATGCGGGCAACGAGAAAAACATATGTAAAAAACACCGCCACCACGCAACACGATACGGGTAAATCGCTGCAGAATGTGCGTGACGGCGGCTTGAGAAATTTGAAACATCCTGTTTCACCCGTGTTGAAAACCCGTGTTACCCGTGTTGATTAAAAGCAAAATACACGATGCCCGCACCGTTGTAAATACCAATTTCGCACCTGACGAAAAATAGTCTTTTCTGTCGTGTTTTGCGTTAAGTCGATCGTGCCCTGCGATTGAGCAGAACAACGCCTACGTGGTGCATGGCGATGCCGCCGATCATGCCGACGCAAAACGTCAGCAGTCGGACGTCGTGGTCTGTCGAAAAACACACACAGCATGTGGATGTCACAAACAGAATGACGCCGCCGTAGTATAGCGTTTTCATATCAGGCACCTTTCGAGTTAGAATCCGTGCCGAGGTCGGACGCTCCGACTGTTTCGGCTAGGTTGCTGATACCGCAGTCCACCTCCGCTACCGACCGGAAAAACATCCCTATCAGGCAAAGCCTCTGCCATCGGTGTTCCGCACGGCGTCGATGGCCGGAACGCTGCGTCGTGATATGTCACGGCCGGAACCCACCGATTCCCCTCGAAATGCGCTGGAACATGAAAATCAGTTGCCATCGCGGTGCTGACATGCAGCACCACAAACGCCGCGAAAAACAAAATCAAACATCTCATAATCAAACTCCTTCAAAAAGTGTAAATGCCCCATAAAATTCACCATATCGCCTTGAGATAGACCGCCATATCGCCCGATGTAACATCGGTATCGTTTGACGCCTCCAGCTCTACCACGCGACCTACGGGCCATCCAGTTCGTTTTGCAACGTCCTCGATAGCTTGTCCGTGGCTTTTTCGATGCCGAACTAGGTATCGGATGTAGCTGGCACGTAGAATGTCACCGTCCGACTTTGGCAGCTTGTCGGCCATGTCAAATGTCATCTGCATAATTTACCTCCTTTAGCTTGTACAGATCATCCATATCACACCCCAGAGCGTCGGCAATGTTGCGGATCTGCCGCAATCCTGACCGAATCGACCGAGTAGGGTCGATCCTCCCATGAACCACATTCCATACCATTGTATTTGTCTTGTCGAGCCGTTTGGCTAGTGCGGGTTGACTGATTTTGCGTTTTTTCATCTCGGCCTTTAGTCTGTTGCCGAAGGTTTTGTCGATTTTCACCATAATAGCTTGTCTCCTCGAAAAAAGGTTGTTACGTCCCGATAATCGGTCCGCTCCGTCGGGCTCCGTAGAGCCCTCGGGGCCGGATCGATTCATTTTTTCCACCCGAACTCAGGCCAGTGTGGGTGGGCCTGGGCATTTGCCAGATATCTTTCGGCGATCGAATGCCAGTCGGCGCACGAATAGAGCTTTCGGGCAAGGCAAATGTTAAGACTTTCGGGCTTCGCTGCGACCCCTGGGCCGATGGATTCCACGATATCAGAACTTTCCCTGATATATTTTTTGAGCGAATCGGCCAATCGTAAATATGCATGCTCTACCCGAGAGTGCCCCGGCATAGTGTGATCGGCCGTTACGGCGTATTGCCAGGCATCTCGAGCGAGTTTCAGGCAATTGTACGTGCGCTCGCCACATATTGGGCCGCTTTGCAACCAGCCGATCATTGCATCGTTTGCAATTTGCGATTCTGGTGATGTTTTCATGGTCTCGTTTTCCCTAAAAAGGTTAAGAATGCCCCGCACACGATCATTATACAATGTATCGGATGCAGTGCAAGAGATATATTGTAAAATATCTAAGATATTCTAGCCGACGTGACGTAAGCCGTTATGGGGTAGTGTGTTACGATGTAGAAAATACTTTTTACGTGCCAACCAGGACACTTGGTGTTGATGGCGGGTGACGATTTGTGGAGTACCAACACTCCGCAAGATAGTTTGTGGAGTGTGGAAGCAGGTGATGACTGTGCTATACTGTGCTAGTCAACTGTACTATAGTGTGCTAGTGAGTGTTGGCAGCGCTTATGTCCCCCGTATGGGCCTAGATATAGATCAGAGATTGAACCACCTTGATCTAACTACCACCAATGGCGGTATGGTAGTTCACATCCAAGCCGGATGCGAACACCCCCCCTCAACGCAGCGTTTGAGCAGGCTGGAGCTGATCGGCGCACAGATTGCGCGTAGGAGAGTGGTCGGGATGGCGTTTCGCTTGGGCTTGGTGTCGGTTTACAGGCGGTTTACAGGCGGTTTACAGGCGGTTTGGCTACGCTTTGCAAGCCGGTCACACACCGCATATTGTGCCATGTCGACCAGTCCACGCACAACATAGGGGGGGTACTGGACCCATCCGAAGCCGAATATACTATAGGTTCAGCCCCGAGTGAATGACACAAAAAACGGCGTTAAAATAGGCAATCTACCAGAATCACACATAAATCACTTCACTCGACAAGCAATCCTACGAATCCCTTGATACTCGTATACACTACATGAGCATCCACAGGATCGATTCTGACGGCCTTTCTTCGCTTTAGCGTGATCTTCTCGGTTAGTTTCGATTTAGGGCGTAGATGGCGTTGTGATGGGTTTTGGTAGGATTTATTGGTATGTCGACGAAACAGATTTCGTTAACATCACTTGTATGACCATGCTACGATTAGGCCAATAATGGTCGAGGTTCCACATTATGTCGTGTGGTTCTCACATCATGTCCAACATGGTAAACTCCTTATGGTGGATCTTTCGTAATGTATCGTATTTCGTGTCTTCAGCGCATAACAGTCCCTAAATCCCCGCTCTTGTTTTTCGTCGCAGCCATTCCACTTTCATTCACCTCACGACGGTGTTCACCTCCCCATGTGCTGTGGCGACCATGGGGTATAGGCTAGAGACTGGATTCACATTGAATCGGGACATTTGTCCGGCTCGTTTGCGTTCGTCAGGCTGTTTCGTCCTCAGACGGCTAATTGCTGACGCCCTCTCTTTTTCATTAAGCCGCTTCTTTTGGTTAGTCTGCCGACATTAAAGCTTAGCCGTTGGTATCTATGCGTACCATCTATACCAAAAATCCAATCAAGCTCGAAGACTAATTGATAGGATTGACGCAAAAAGACAATTCGTGTTTCAGATATGGCGTTTATGGGGTGTTTACGTGACGCAAAAGGACAATCGTTGGTTGTGGTGTTTGACGTGATGGGTAGTATCCCACGCGCGGATTCGGAAAACGATTCATTCCGAACGATTTGTGCGGTTTTTCGCTGGTTAGAGCAACCTAATGCCTTCTTTCGGAATGACTCGCACTAATTGTTTTGATTTATTCCGAATCGAGATTTGTCCTTCGTGGTGTTTGACGCATTCTCGTAATCCGGCATGATATGGGCCATTAGGGCAATGACACATTTTCGTAATCAAACTTGGCGAAATGGCGATTGCTAGGCTTTTATGTGACGCATTTAAGTAATTTGTCGAGGCCGGATCCCGGTTTCAGACAGCCTTACCGGACGCGGTGAGGCCTTTAGCTGGTGGACAAAATTCGGCTCCGTGCCGTGTGGTTGCTTGCGACCCTATATTCGCCAGCTTTTTTGCTCTTGACAGTCTGAGCTTTTATCTGCTAGGATTCGCGTAGAGTAATTGAGTAACCGGAGTAACATTCTTTTATGCCGCCACGCATGACATTTCTGTGGCTCGTTACTCGCTGCGTTGTGCGTGTGCGGCACTAACATTTTACGGAGACCCATCATGGCAAAGGTTAAGTTGGCGGAGGCCCTGCTTCGTCGCAAGGAATTACAGGGTAAAGTGGACATTCTCAAACAGATTCATGACAAGGATTTGTTTGAGATCAAGGTTAACCGTCAGAACGTGTCCGAGAGCGTTGATAATATCGCCGCTCAGGTGCCGAAACTGACCGCTTCGCAAGTAACGGCTGAGTTCGACTTTTACGCTCGGCAGTTGCGGCTGTGTGATGCTGCGATTCAACAGGCGAACTGGATGACTGAAATTGATGTTGGTGACACTGTCATGGGCAATTATCAACATCCCGAGCCGAGTAGCTAATCGAAATGTGGCGGTGGCAATGTGCGTAGTACGAAGGCTTGCACCGTGCCTTGAACGGTAAGGATTGATCGATCCTATTGCAACTTTACAAAGCATTAGTCTATTAAACTAACGTAGCTTAAACAGAGTTCCGTAACTCTCTAAACTCACGGGTAACTTTTAATATAAGAACCATTGACAAGTTATATCCGACTGACCGATTGTGATTACAGTTGATTGTCGATTAAGAGAACTTCGATTAACCCCGTACTGGCGTTGCCACCGCGTTTTTATTTGAAAGGCAAAATCATGAAAAAAGAAATGATTGACGAACTGGTAAAGTTTGTACTTGCAACATTGTCTGAGAGCAAGGACTTCGTTGTCGAACAGGCACCCGACGTGGTTTAGCAGTTGATTCTATGGGGGAGGGTGAACTACACGCTCATGGTTGGGACGGCCATACTTTTTATGATTGCATGGCCCTGTGTTGTTTACCGAAATCGTGCTGGCATTACGGGGCTTTGGGAGTCCTATAATGGTGAGACCCTTGGCGTTGGATTGGTGTTAGTGTCTGTAATGTGCTGGGTTATCGCTGTATGCGTGATAGGGGAGAACATAACACAATTCTTAATGGTCTGGGTAGCACCCAAACTGTATGTGTTGGATTATTTGTCCACGTTGTAAATCCCAAAAGCTGCCCTTGACAATTCACCACCACATCCATAGAATACGGTTGTTTTGTGTAGTGTTGTTAGGTCGGGTGCGGTGAGTTTTTTACTTGCCTTTCTTGCTTGCTGCACCCGACCGCTTTTAGAAAGGCAAAATCATGGCAAGTCTCACAAAAGACCGTCGATTACTCTTTAATGTCGATGGCAAGCGAAAGTCGCTTAGTTTAGGTGCTATCTCTTCTGGACAGGCACAAGTCATCAAGAGCCATATCGAGTCCATCATTTCGTCCAGGGAGTGCTGTGTACCACTAAATGGCGTGGCTCAGGCGTGGGTGCAAGGCGTATCTGGGATTCTAAGCGATAGGCTTGCACGGTGCGGGCTCATCGACGTTAAGGACAGAACCACGATTGGTGAGTTATTCGCGTCGTTTGTTGATCCTACGTCGAAACCCGGCACGTTGAACGCTTGGCGTACCCTTGAGGCGGACTTTGGGACGATGGTGGGTGTCGACATACTAATTCGTGAGTTCTCCGAACCCGAAGCTATTGGGTTCCGGTCGGGGTTACTGTCTCGTGGCCTTAGCGGCGTGACGGTTCAGAAGCGATTGCAGATGGGGCGACAGTTGTTTGGACATGCCGTGAAACAAGGTTGGGTCGAATCTAACCCATTCGACGGCGTTACGTGCAAGTGTGGTAATCCGAGGGAGCGGCAACAGTACATTTCTGCCGAAACCACCAATAAACTGCTAGAGGCGTCGCCGGATTGGTGTTGGCGAACGATTATCGCCATGAGTAGGTTCGGGGGATTACGCTGCCCGTCCGAAGTGCTTAGTGCCCGACTGGTGGATATTGACTGGGATAAGGGGTCGATGGTGGTGATTGCTCCGAAAACGAGCGATACCAGAACGATACCCATGTTTAAGCGATTACGTCCGCATCTTGAGGAGGCATGGGAGAAGGCTGCTATCGGGCAGGTGAACGTCATCCCAGAAGGTCGATACTTGCCGTCAGCCCAAGGGCCGGCAGGATGGAGTGGGTGCAATCTACGCTCTACGCTGCGTAGGATTGTGGTACGGGCAGGATTAACGCCTTGGCCTCGGTTGTTTCATAATCTACGGGCAAGCTGTGAATCCGACTTGGCGAGGGACTACTCGATTTCTACGGCGTGTCGGTGGATTGGCAATACGGCGAACGTGGCAGTTAAGCATTATATTCAGGTTACGGATCAGGATTTCGAGAAAGCAGTAGGTGAATGATTACCATTCGCCTCGATTGAACATGCTGCCGTGATAAGCCATGTCGGTCGCCTCGGCGGGAAATGTTCGTTTAGCTGCTCGCCTCTGATGACCAGATCCTCCTTCAGCTTCAGCACAATCCTCACAGATATACATTACGTAACCCGTTACTTCGCTTAATCTCGGTGTGGCGTTTGCCATCATTACGCCACATATAAAGCATGGTTCGCGATTCATGTCGATTTCTGGCTTTCATTCCTTTTCAATATATCCAGTTTCAGTACGCTTCCAGTACGCCGTTTCGTCCAGGCACACCCCCGGTATATGGCGGTAGTCTTCGGCAACGTCTTGCAAGAGCGGATATGAATTCCATGGGTCGGTTAGTTCAAATTTCTGTGTGCTAAGGTTCGACCGCCACATTTCCTTGCATTTGTCGAACATTGCCGCCGTAAACGAAAACGTGCTATTTGGTATCAAGAGAACGTCCGATTGCGTCAGGTAGTACCAATCCGGCATGAAGTCCATCTGCAATGGTTCTTTCGTTTTCAAGTCGGTTTTGAGGTACGGATAGTCGTCAAGGGGTTGGCTTTCTAGTGAAATACCAAGCGATTCGGTGGTTACGGGATTGTATTCGCTAAACTCGTCAACTAATGATGGATCTTCTGAGGCAATGAACAACACTGGATTATCGTAGCGGTGCCAGTTTTCCTTTAGCCACTTGAGATACCATTCGACGGGCGTGACGTAGAACACCATGCGTCCGTAGTCGCCTCGCCTTAGATGTAGGCCAATCACAGTATCTCTTTCGGGCAGCACGGGCCACCACACATCTTTTTTGGGCCTATACGTGAATCGTCCTCTAATTCTATCGCACAAATCAAAATACGACGTATGTACCTGACCGTATCCAGAGAAGTCGTGCCCCACTAACTCGTCGCCTTTTGGTGGCACTGGCTGACCGTCTACGCAGGGCTCGCTGTAAATCGGCAGGTCAACTTCGATTGGTTTTCGTGGTATATCGAAAACACTATCCCCAACCCAAGCTGATAGTTGCAGATCGCAATCATACCGTCTGGCATAAGTCTCCAGAAAGAAGTGCTGAAAAATTGAGTTGGCGAATCGCCCGTGCTTGCCAATTGTCCGAAAAGTAATTACCCTTTGCATCGTGCTGTTCCTCTTATAATGTCTTTTGTGTGCGAATACGAAAGCCCGGTAAGTTTATGAAGCCTATGTGCCGATATGGATTTCGCGGCTGCCCTAATATGCCGAACGAGTTCCTCGCTATACATTACTCGTGGATGGTCGTCGCCCCTTCTTCTGAAACCAGCGCACGTTCCGTGAAGCACTGAATCGCGTTGATTCTCTGACCGCGTGCCCCATCGCAGATTTTCTAGGCTGTTATTTTGCCGATTGCCATCTAGGTGTCGGCATTCTTGTCCATCTGGCTTAGGACCACAGAACGCCTTGAGCACTAGATGGTGTATAAAACAACTGCCACAACTTCCCTTGTTATCCTTTAGTCGCACCACTAAATAACCTCCCATATTAGAGGACCCACGAAGCTGTCGCCAGTGCGGACCAAAGCCTCGCGTGCGACCGCCAAATCGCCAGCAAGACCACGCTGTTCCGTCTGAGCCAGCGGCATAGCCAGGATAGTTAGGCACGTGTTTATAGGCGACGCCCTCTTTCTCTGGGAACTCTGGGGCCTTTGCTATACTTTCATTTGGCTGATAAGTATGCAATCGCCATTCGAGATTTGATAGATCGTTGTTTGTACGATTACCATCTTTATGCGCAGCCTTGAATTTACGTTCACTTCGATCCCCAACAAAAATAGACAGAACCAGTCTCGCAACAACCATCTGGGTGCGATTCATGCCTATTGTGCTTACGCCAACTATTACACTGCCTCGACGAGTGCACTGCCGCTTTAACGGCCTCCACGCAAGTGGCTTTGTTTGGTTGTGATATGGCTGGCACGACCAGACGCTTCCATTATTGCCAACCGCACAGCCTAGGTGCCCAGGGCAATGCCGAATCTCAACTCCCTCAAGCACTGGCAATAATGGACAATCTGTGATACAATTTAATTTAGTCATCCGAGAACTCCTTTGCAGTTTGGTGATGATTAGAGCAGCCGCAAGTGTAATGGCTTGTGGCTGTTCGCATTATACCAAAACCACATTAGTCGTCAATGGGACATTCGCATGACGGCCAATCGTATTCATCGTTACGATTTTAGGTGTTGACACGGACTTGAAGCTCCTTTACAAGACAATCATTAAGGTCGTGTTTCTGGACTGGGGCTCTTGCGTAATTGCTCTCGTCGCCGCCCGTGTAGTAATGTTCGTACTCAAGCCCCTCTAAGAAGCACATTGTGTTACCAGCAGACAACCACTCCATGTTGAATATGAACGAATCGTTCGCGTCGAACACCAATCGCCAGTGGTGTTGCTTACGGTCTTCTTCTGATAGGTTCAGCCAATTAGGCATCATCAGATCGGTACGTTTGCCTCTATATTGGCCGAAGACTTCAAGGTAACTCTCGCGGTGAACGGTCTGGTTGCCGGTGTTCATCGCACAACCAGATAACGCCTGCGTCATAAACCACGGCATATCTTCAAGCACGTAAGCACCAATCAGGCTCCGGTAGTCAAACTCAGGTTTTGCGAAACTCGGGCAGTACCACGTTGCTTTGTCGAGTGGTGATTCGACAATCAGGTCAAGGAACTCCTCGTCCATGAGATTATCGCTGTCGCAATTGATAACCCAATCGTTCTTGCATTGCGCCACGGCCTCTAGCTTATTGCCAAACACGCCAAGATTCTTTGGGTTGTACGATAGTTTGACCTTCGGTTCGCTTTCAAGCAGAGTTTCAAGATCGGCAAAGTCGCTTGAGTGGTCGTCAACGATGACGATTTCGTCAATGGCGTAGTGCTTCTGTGCGGGGCGAATACAATCAAGTATCCGCACCTCGTCTTTGGTTTCCTCGTATGCAGTTATGGCTAGGCTGAATTTGCTCATTTGACTGGGAACACCTTTTCAAAGTTATCGAGATTTTCGAGATATATGTCGTGGCACGGTCGGCCAAGTTTATCGTTAAAGTATGCGCTCATCTTTTCGGTCTTCTTAATCCACGGTGCGTAGCCAGAGCAGTAGTGGATGATTATCGTTTTGTCCCACGCCGACCGCCAGTAGCAGAACATATCGCTACGGACACGATTGAACTTGTTGTAGAACACGAGGTTGATGATGGGCTGGTCGGTTCCTTTCCCTACGTGGGTGTTGATAGGGGCTAAGCTCTCTCGCATGTCACGCAGTCGCTCCCTGGCGATTTCGAGCAGCGTTCGTGGATTGTATAACAGGATGCCGGTATTGTATTGGTATCGGCTTAAATCACAAATGTTTGATAGCTGGTTAAGCAGTTGCACTCCTTGCGACGGGTCATGGTCAGCCGCCTTCGCCCAATGCGTAAACGCATATTCCAGCGTGAACATTTCACGGTCGGCAAGGATGCTACCCCAACAGTCCTCGTGCATCAGTGGTTCTAAGGGTGCCTGGACGAGAACGTCGGCGTCCAGGTAAAGCACTCGATCCCACTTATATTCTGGCGTTTCCCATTCGGTCATGTACTCTTGGTTGAAATACTGGTCGAATATGGCGAACTTCCGGTAATACGTTGGCTCAGGGTCCGTTAGAACGTAGATGCCGCGAGACTCGAAGTATTCAATGTCAACGTCGGGTGGCAGGACTAAACAGAAATCGCCAGTCCATTCGCCTTGCTTGACGCAGTTCACCATGACAGACTTGACGTGCGGAATGTACGCTTCGTCTGCCACCAGTACGATGACGTTCTTGAGCATGACTTATACCTTTTGAATAATCCAGTTTTTGTAAACTTCGTCTTCAGACAGTATCAGTTCAAGGCCCCTTTTAGCAACAAACCTGTCCACGTCTGCTTGGACGGTGATAAAATCGCCAACCCCGCCCATGACATAATCATGTCCCATCATGTATCCGCCCAGTTTGACTTTCGGCCACCATGCCTGCATGTCGGCATGACACTCAAGGTGGTTGGCGTCGATGTATAGCCAATCAAAGAAATCGTTTGGAAAAACCGGTGATGCGTCGAGCGAAAACGCCTTGACGACCTTGATTTTCGGTTCCGACAAAAACTGTTTTAGGCATTGACGGTATTTCGGCATTTGGTCGGTATTAGCCGGATCGTGACCATACGACTCCACGGACTGTTCCTCCCAGCAATCGACAAGATAAAACGCCTTCGGTTTTGCCCGTTGAAAGATGGCGGTAGCAAACTCCCCCCAGGCAACACCAATTTCTGCGCCAACACCACCTGGCGCAAGGGACTCAAAAATCGTTTCACGACTCGCTAAATCAAATTCCATTAGTCGTCTCCGTTAAGATCGTTGCGGAGCCAGTAACCGCCTGTTGTAGATATACGGTCAATCGTTGTTGACCTGATTTCTGGCGTTGGAGTAATGTTCAGAAAAGCGGCAACACCATCCACAAATGCGGCAGGGTTCGCTACCGCTCGCTGGTAACTGATTCCAAGTTGTGGTGATGGTGGCAATCCATAAACCCAATCCCACATATCACGCAAATTGCGATTCACGTCGAGAACGCATTGCTGTATAGAGGCAGGGGTGCTTGGTGTATCCTGGAGTCTACGTTGTACGGTTGACATAATATCTTTTGTGACAATCAAATAGTATGGATTGCGCAATGCTCTCTGCACATCGCATGGGTTAAAGCGAAATATAGTCGGGTCTTTGAATCCCCACACGTCAAATCGTGAATTAACATCCACTACACACGCAAACCATTCATCTTTTGATTGTGAGACGCATGGTCGCCATGGACGTTCAAAATTACCTGAGCAGAGATCGCTATCGTGATTGACAAATGTGCATCCAAGAGTATGCGCAACAGCAGCAACCATAGACGTGCCACTTTGGCTGGTCCCGACGATAACCGCAGTCTTGTGGTGCGTATCGTAAGTAAAGTTGCAGAGTGACGACACAATCTCAACGTTCCCAGTCATTCCAAATATATTCATGGCTTCCTTATCCAAAAACTAGCGTCTTGCTGATGTTCAATTACGACATGAACTCTCAGCCCTCGCTTATCGGCAAATTCGGTTACGGCTCGGTTTACACCCAACTCCATTGCAAGGTAATCGTGACCGGCCAGAATCCCGCCAGAACGGACTTTCGGCCACCACAATTCCAAGTCAACGCTGATCCCTTCGTATCGGTGGTTGGCGTCGATGTAGCAGAAGTCGAGTGATTCGTCTGGAGTTTGGGCCGCTGCGTCAACACTAAGCATCCGAAGAATCGTCGTTCGATCCTCGCAGCCTTCAATATGCCCAAGACACTCTTGGTAATACGCTTCATGCTGTTCGTCGCTTATGCCACTTGGAGCCGTTGGCAATTCTTTCCATGGATCAACCAGGAGGAGATTCTTGACGCCCCAGTCCAAAATGTCGCGGCTGTAGCTACCTGAGCATACCCCGATTTCGGCAGCGTTGCCTAGCAGGTCGTCTTTATCTAGCAATCTGCCAAAGTCTTGACGACCGGCTATTGGTTCGCCGTCAGGTTTTCGCCATGCGTAGAACATTGGTGGTTCTGAGTCACGTCGGAAGTCGGTACCAAGTAGATTCGACATCTGCTCGGCAATCGCTGCGTCAGATGTAGCAGCTTTTAACTGATCCCCATGCCCATGCTCTTGACTGGCCATCCAGAACCAATGTAGCTCGGAAGTCACGAAGTCGGCCCTTCGCAGTGCTTTCGCAGAAGGTTCGTGAACAAATAGCAGATTTTCCGCGCCCTCGCAATCCAGCTTGACGATATACCGCTGGCCTGGGTAGGTATGTTTAGATACTAATTCGTCCAACATTATGGCAGTCGTGCTAACGGGAAATACATCGTGACCGTGGAGGTCTGGCACTACATAGTCGCCTCCCTGAGTGAAGTAGCTCTCACCACCACTGATACCGTCATCAGTGTTTACATCGGGATAGCGACTGACATTACCAATACCCAGTGCAGCGTTAATCGCTGTTGCATTAGATGGTAGGTACGCACTCAGTAAAGCGAAGTTTGCGGGATGTGGCTCTACCGCTACAATCTTGGCGTCTGGGAATAATTTGTGTGCGTAGTGCGTAAATACGCCGATGTTCGCACCGATGTCGAAGATCACATCTGGCTTGAATACGAGCGATTGCAATTTGTACGAGTCGAGTGTAACAATTTCACCATACAGCGAGGAGTGACCCGTTACTTCTTCAAATTTCATTATGCTTGCCGCTTTCCCAATTAAAGTTACGTGGGTCGAAGTCGTTCATATTTTCAGCAAACCAATATGGGCCAAGGGATGAGAATTGCGAAAACCTAGTTATCCCCTCACCAATGTTGCTTGCATTATCGTATTGTTTGCTGCATCCAGGTACAAAGCAATATGTGTTCAGCGATGGGCCGAGGATGATGGCAAGGTGGTCGATACCCCTTGCATGATGGATATTCGCGTCAAACGTGTCGATTACCTTTTGTGCGTTACGTCCATTGACTAAGTAGCAATAAGTTGACCAAATCCCATACGTGCGGAGAATGTGCGGGTCTTTCGTTGGCTTTACGTCACAACCAATCCCGCCCCAATCCGCACAGTCCTGGTGCTTATACCAGACCCCTGGTGCATGAAATGTAGCACCAAGATAAAAAATGTCCCAGTCCCACGTAACATGAGTATCAAGATAATCTAGCCTCTCCTGTAAGTCGTCGCAGAAGCATACATCGTCTTCGCATACCGCTACAATTCCGTCCGTGCCGACTGCTTTACGCATTACTTCAACTTGACTGGCGTAGCACCCGATGGCACCCGGTGTCGTGGCCTGCATTTGAGCAACTTGCAGCTCGGTGCCAGTCCATTGGTCGGGCGTGAGTGCCTCGAATCGATTGGGCTTAATACCGACTTTTGCAAACTCTTTCTCGGCATGTTCTTTTCGATCTGGCCGTGACGCAAGATTGACGTAGTGCCAAGATATGTCTTTGAAACTTGGGCCTTGTGTTTTTTTAGCCATTCTTAATCTTTCATGTCAGACTGGTGGTTCCGGTGTTTCCTCTGGTACGGTTTCTGGTAACGATTCTACGATTGGGATTGGGTGCGCTTGCTCGTCTATTTTGAGGTATCCACCATGCGGGTTGATTCGGGCCATTGCTTCTAGTACCATGTCTTGGTCTGGCGTAATACCAAGAAAGGTCGCAACGTCATGCACGAACAATTCTGGCATTTGTAGAGCCCGCTCGTAGCTTACTAGCAGCACCGGAAAGGCAGTTTGGGTGACAAACTCCATATTGTCATTCCACCAGTTCATCGTTGCCTTCGCTAAATCGTGAAACGTGCGTAGTGGTGCGATATTGTTGGCTACGTCGAATCGCATTTCGCTTTCAATAGTAGCC
>Ga0207997_1001073_pt1 | contig 14153 bp, 17 predicted proteins | sample AntAceMetag02UKN_FD_184777 | JGI IMG/M metagenome (GOLD analysis project Ga0207997, IMG submission 184777) | Saline lake microbial communities from Ace Lake, Antarctica - Antarctic Ace Lake Metagenome 02UKN (SPAdes) (version 2) | ecosystem: Environmental > Aquatic > Non-marine Saline and...
ACAAGAACCTAATTGACCACGGAGGTATAGTAATGGTAACAGGCCGTCCACGCATATTCAACTCAGTTGAAGATATGCAAGAAGCGATTGAAGCATATTTCAACAAATGCGATGCGAGGACAAAGGATATAGTATTGAAGGATGGCGGTCTCATCTCTGTACTACATCCCGAGGCTTATACCATACAGGGACTAGCTATTGCGCTTGGAATGACGACAAGAAGCTTGCTGGAATACCAATCACGTCCAGAGTTTTCTCTGACGATAAAAGAGGCTAAAGGAAGGTGTGAAGCAAACAAGGTAACCCACATGCTTGATGGTGATGGGTATGGCCCTGGGTACATCTTTGACCTCAAGTGCAATCACGGCTGGGTTGAGAAGTCCAAGCTTGAGATTAGCGGTCCCGATGGTGCCCCGATAGCTACCAACGACTTGTCCGGTTTGACCAACGATCAACTAGAGGCCAGACTAGCCATACTGAGAAAGGCGGGTAATGCAGAAAGCGATTGACCTAGAACCGGGGCATAATATATGTCCCTTTTGTGGCTTCGGCACGCTGCGGGTTGCCTTTGTGTACAGGGAATGGCATATCATATGCGGGACGTGTCGTGCGCTAGGCCCAGGAAGGCGTGGCAAGCTAAGTGCGATACAGGCGTGGGATACAAGGGAGGAGATAGAAGATGACGGTAGTAGGCATAACAGTACTAAGTGAATCATCCAACGGTAGCAGTTTTCGCATTACCACACCAACCAAGGCCGGACTTAGTGGAATGGACGATAACTCAAACAGGGTTGCATCACGCGAGGCGTATATAGCTGAAGCAGAGGCGCAGAGAGAGTTAGACTTATGGAACGCTGGTATTCACTCAGCTAAAGGGCTGTACTAAAATGAGTGGTCCAGCAAGTAACGGCAGAAGGACTCAGGTTAATAGAAGGATAGGCGAGGCCGTTAAACCACGAGAAGGGCCTTCTCCCGGTGCTTTACGCTTCGTAGAAAAGGCAGCCACATGGAAGTTCGTTCCATCCAGGTACTACTCGAAGGTATCACACGACAAGCCCGGGCGGAATGAGTTATGCAACTGTGGGTCTGGTAAGAAGTATAAGAACTGCTGCGGAAGGTGATACCGTATGAGGGAAACAAACTTTGAGTTAGCAGTTGGAATGTGGATTGTAAACAGCATTCAGCGTAGCGGAGTACTCCAGTACCTAATCATGCGCACACAGAACCTTCTTACATTACTTACGAATAGGGGGTGATTGCTACGCCAGATTATACGGGAGACCCTACTCCAGGCTTAACATAGTTACCGGGGCTGCGCATCGGAGTCACGCAGGCACGCAAGTATCGTCTAGCCTGGTTAGGACGCCGCACTTTCACTGCGGAAATCATAGGTTCAAACCCTATTACTTGCGCCAGTGGGGATAAAACTGAAATAGGGTAGTTTTCTGAACAGCCCTATCCTTGCGATAAACTTACAATTGCACGTAAAGCGATTGGCCGCCGGGAAAGGGGGAAAATGGGAGACAGAATATTAACGCAAGAGATGCTTGCCGCAGAGGAGAGGCGAGTGTTGCGCGAACTAGCCAAACGTAAGCTGAGTTCGTTTTGCGAGTACGCAGGGCGCGGAGAATGGCAACACAGTCCACATTTAGACTTACTGTGTGGGAAGGTGGAAGAAGCAGAAGAATGGATTAACGGTGAACATGACGAAGTCAAGCTGATCATGGTATCACTACCACCGCGATACGGCAAGTCCGAAATCATATCGCGTAATGCACCTGCTTGGTTTCTTGGCCGAAACCCCAACAAAGAGGTGATCCTAACATCTTACGGCGCTGGACTGGCGACAGATCTCAGTAGGGATGCGAGGAGGATCTTTCGAGATGTAGCGAGTCCTTTATTCAACATAGAACTAGCTGGAGACACTAAATCTGTAGGCTTATGGCATGTCAAGGACCATCATGGCAAGGTTCAGGCGGCTGGGGCGGGAGGCCCTATAACAGGCAGAGGTGCGCATCTTGCGATTATAGATGATCCGATTAAGAATATGGCGGAAGCAGAGAGTCCGACGAACCAGCGCAAACTACTCCTGTGGTTCAAGACGACTCTCCTTCCCAGGATGGCACCATCGGCGGCTATTCTATTAGTAGCACAGAGATGGTCTATCAATGACTTAACTGGACAACTGTTAGAAGAAGCAAAGGTAAGTGGATTAGTGTGGGATGTCATATCCCTCTCGGCGATAGCTGAAGAGAATGACTTTCTAGGGCGTGAGGTAGGTGAACCACTATGGCCTGGTAGGTTCTCGCTAAAGCGCCTCGAAGCAACTAGGAAAGCATTAGCCAGTGAAAGGCTATGGCAGGCTACATATCAGCAGAACCCAGCGGCGGATGTTGCTGGTGCGTTATGGAAGTATGGTGTGATTGAATCACTGAGAGTTGCAGAGGCCCCGCAACTGTTTAGAGTCGTTATAACATGGGACCCAGCTACCACCTCTAAGTCAACCAGCGATAAGCACGGCATTCTCGTTTGTGCTACTGGGACACCGATATACAATGACGAAGGGATAGAGAAAGCTGATAAGCACGCATATGTATTAGAAGACCTCTCAGATGTATACACACCCGACCAAGCTGCTAATGTTGTACTAGAGGCGTATGAAAGATGGAACGCCGACAAGGTACTTGCTGAGATAAACCAAGGCGGAGATTGGATAGAGTCCTTGTTGCGCACAAAAGATCCTAATGTATCATTCAAAGGCATTAACGCGAGGGAGTCCAAACGGGGTCGTGCTGAACCAGTGTCCTCTCTGTACATACAGGGTAGGATACATCACGTTGGAATCTTCACAGAGTTAGAGAAGGAACAAACAACGTGGACAGGCCCCCCAATGCCTAGTCCCAATAGACTTGACGCACTTGTACATTGTATGAGTGAGTTGTTCGAGTTAGGTGGAAAGAAGAAAAGGGCTAGGACGTATTAAGATTGCAGTAGTGTACACATTATGTCCACTTACGGCATTACTAACACCCTACACAGCGTGGGGATATTTGTCGTGGTTGTGTGACAGATAACCGGCTTTACTGCCACATAAACGTGGTTGTGTGTCAGTTCCGCCACACGAGATAAGTCAATAGGAGAACAGTTATGAAACAGTTACGCGACTCTAATGGGAGGTTTGCTTCTAAGAAGATTAGGGCGAACGCAGATTCCATTGAGTACAACAGACTATTGCTGTCGCGTCTTGCCGGTATGCAGTACAATGGAGAACGCGATATTGATACTGTTCTCGGATACACGACTAACCCGTCCATCAAAAACTACCACTCAATGTATGACCGTAGGGGTATTGCATCAGTCATTGTAGATGCGCCAGCCAAGACTACATGGCGTAAGACGCCCCTCATTACAGATGGATCGGAAGGTAAGTCTGACTTTATGACACAACTGACTCTCTTGATTGATAAGTTGTCAGTATTCAACTACCTTGAAAGAGTTGATAGGCTTGCTGGTGTAGGGCAGTATGGTGTATTACTTATAGGGGCTAAGGGTGGAGAGTTGAGTCAACCGCTTCAACACCTATCTGGCCCGAATGATATAATCTTCCTATCGAGTTTCAGCCAGCTATACGCTGATGTTAAGTCATTGTCAGCCGAACCTAATGATCCTCGCTTTGGAAAGCCCATAATGTATTCTATCAATCTTGGCGGAGACATCAACGGGCAAGATGCACTGGGCATTAAGGACGTACACTGGACTAGGATTATTCACGTAGCTGAAGGGTTGCTTGAGAACGAGGTATATGGGGAACCAAGGCTACAGAAGATATACAATAGGTTGGAAGACCTAGACAAGATTGTTGGTTCTTCAGCGGAAGGTTATTGGCAATCTGCCGCTAAGGGTTACGCGATCAATCCTAAAGAAGGATTTGAACTATCGCCCGGAGATATAACCGCCGCTAAAGATGAGTGGCAGAACTTCATCCACGGCTTGCAGCGTATCATGGTATCAGAAGGAATGGACGTGCAGGAGTTAAAGGGTGATACGATAGACCCTACCGCTGCATTTGACGTAGTTATGTCAATCATATCTGGAACTAAAGGAATCCCTAAGAGGATACTACTTGGTAGCGAACGGGGCGATCTCGCATCCACACAAGATGAAGCAAATTGGCTTGGTCATATAGCTGAACGTCAGATACAATATGCTGAACCACAAATACTGCGTGCATTCATTGATAGACTAATATCCGTCAATGCGCTACCCGCACCTAATGGTGGCGTCTATGCTGTTGGCTGGGAACCGTTGTTCTACTTAAATGAAATCGAGTTGGGTAAGGTTCATTCCTTAAACGCTAACGCGGTGCGAAACATGATAGGCAAGGATGGCGATCCTCGCCTCCTCTTAACCATGTCTGAACAGCGTATTATGCTGGGTCTGCCAGCAGAGATGGAGGGGGACTCCAATGGAAAGTAAGCTTCCTTATACAGAAGGGAGACAAGACGCACAGATAAAAGAACTGATGAATATTACCTCCGACCTAAAGGATGACATACAAGACCTGAGTAATGCGACTGCAACCCTTCGGCGTGATATTAAGGCGGACATGATGGATATATTCTCACCATGTCATAAGGCAGTCTATGGTAATGGTGACGGTGGTGGGCTTGTGGCCAAGGTGGCATGGCACGGCAAGGTTATAGCGTGGGGCATGTCGGTTCTAGCGGCATTTACCGCATCGGCGTTTATCAGAGGCTTCTTCGTTGGAGGATAACATGGCAAAGCAACGTGTGTTTCGCCTCATGGCGACAAGCAAGGGCAGAGATGAGTTATTGGATGGTAGGGCTTGGTACGTAGTTCCAGTTGTTGCTGTTAAAGCCGGTGTACTGAATGGAGAATTACTTGTAGCTGACGCTATAGAGGCGTCTGTCAGGTATTGGAACGACGTTCCTGTGTGCATAACGCACCCCAAGATGAATGGTGTGACTGTATCAGCTAAGAACCTATCCATTATCAAGACAGAAGCTATTGGCCGCTTCTATAACGCATACTATGATGACGGTGCCTTGAAGGGTGAGTTGTGGATTGATGTTGAGAAGTCTACCACCCTTGGCGGTGTTGCATTAACTACACTGGAGAAGTTGCAGAACGGAGATCTAGTAGAGGTATCTACGGCTTACTTTGTTAATCTCTCTGATGAAACAGGGATATACAACAACAAGGAATATAGCGGAGTACAATCAGACCTGAAGCCAGATCATATTGCATTGCTTCCCTCCGATATTGGCGCATGTTCCTTAGCTGATGGGTGTGGCGCTAATAGAACTAATGAGGCAGGTGATGAAGTGGATATATTGAAGGTGCAACTGCGCGAGGGCGAAAGCATTAACGATAGGCGCGTTGCTGTCGAGAAGGCTATCGCTAACACATTTGAACCAGGAGAGTATGCGTGGGTAGCTGACGTATATGAAACCTTCGTTGTATATGAGTACAATGATTTATACTATCAGTCCCCATACACGATAGGTGATGCTGGTGCGGTAACATTGGGTCCAGCAATCCAAGTTAAGCGCACAGTGGGGTATGCTGTTGTCAGGGATAATGTTTCAGATACCAGAGAGGCGGATAAGAGTTTACGCGTCGAGTCAGAGGGCGATAAGCCTAATACGGGCCTAATCGACAAGATAAAACACCTTTTGGGGGTGAACACAATGTCGAAGAAAGAAGAGTTGGTAAAAGATCTGCGCGATCAGAGTATCGAGATCGCAGAGGGTCTACTTGAGAACGCCGATGAAGGTGTTCTACAGTGGATAGCGGACCATAACAAAGCAGAGGAGATCGAGAACGTGGAAAAGACTGGCGACGAAGCTGTTACCAATGTTGGTGACACCACTGTAGATGAGTACCTGAAGGCTAATGGTACTGATCTTGTAGAGGTAATCAACCACATCAATGAACTGAAGACACAAGCTGACGCAGAGAAGGCTGCGCTGGTTGATACGCTTGTGGCGAATGAGGGCTGTAACATTAAGAAAGAGACGCTAGAGGCTTTGGATGTTAGCGCACTCACCGAATTGTCCGCAGTTTTCCAACCTGGGTCTTATGTTGGCAAAGGGCTACCAGTCGTGAATGAAGATTCCGATTCGGTTCCTGCTGCACCAGCAGTGATCCTTAACAAAGAAGAGGTGAAATAGTATGTCTCAGAAGACAATCCTCATTCGGTCGGTAGCAGGTGGACCGATTCAGAAGGAAACGATCATGGATGCCGCTGTTCTTCCTGGCATGTTAGTGGAACGCGCCAGTTCTACTCGTATTCAGGTCTTGTCAGCTACACTCGATCCTACTATGCAGATAGTGGTTGAGTCCAACGATACTCAGTTTGATGGCACTTACGACAGTGGTGCATTGGTTCCATACATCACCCCTGCGCGTGGTGACGAGGTTTACGCCTATGCTACTGCTTCAGCGCTTTCTACGCTTGCCGTGACCAACTATCTAGTATCTGACGGTGCTGGGTTCTTGGTGTATGCTGCATCGCCACTTGCGGGTGAAGCGATTGCTAAGGTTATATCGGGACAGGTTATTGCCGCTAATGCAATTGAACTTGTCAAAGTGGAGGTGCTATAATGCCTAATGCAATAACTACGGATGCTTCTAGCCTTTTGACTGGCAACGTCCTACAGGTATTGAAGGCTAACAACTGGGATATCGATAAGGCACTGCGTACCAACGCTGCCCTTCCCCACGATGCCTGGATTGCTATTGATAATACCGTGATCGAGATCGCTAAACAGCGATTGAACGGTATTGCGGACTTGCGTAGTGGCGGGCTTGTGCGTAATCTTCCAGGAGGTCTTGGAGTAATCTATGACTACTGGCAGACGATGTCGCAGGGCGCTGACGCTGAACAGTCCATGAGTGGAGTAACTCCGGGTGCAAAGAACAAGGTGACCTTCAATGAGGTTGCTGTTCCTATCCCGTTGACGTTTGTAGACTTCAGTCTTGACGCACGGACCCTCGCCGCCATGGCGCGTAATGGTACTCCTTTCGATACCACTCTCGTTGCCGATGCGACTCAGCGTGTGATTGAGAAGTTAGAGGATGCGCTATTTAACGGTAGCGCTGTGGTTGCTGGTGGTAATAGCCTCCCCGGCTATATCAACTACACCAACTCTAATAGTGTCTCCTGCACTGGTAGTTGGGGTACGACTCCAACCAACATCGAAAAGGATGTTGTAATCCTCATCAAGGCACTCGAAACAGACCGTCATTATGGTCCGTACATCCTGTACGTGCATACCGATGAATGGGCTGCGTTGCGACAGCGTGATTCAAGCGCTGGTGGGATCACTTACTATGACATTGTTAAGTCTATGAAGGGTATCCAAGATGTTAAAGTCTCCGATGCGCTTTCCGACGGCAACATTGTCTTAGTGGAGATGACCCGTGGCGTTGTGGACTTGTCTACTGCGATCGATCTCAAGGTCGTTGAGTGGCCCACTAACGGCGGAATGTCTACCGACTTTAAGGTGCTGGCTGCTATTGCCGCACGCATCAAGGCCGATGACGATGGTCGTTGTGGTGTTGCGTTCGATTCAAGCATCACGTAGAGAGAAGTCTCATTAAAACCAACGGTGGGGGGCTGTAATGGTCCCCTACCAATTATCTGTCGAATATAAGCGTTTTACAGTCCATCCAAATGCAGGAGGCCGTATATGAGTAGGGTGAAGACATTAGACATCAAGCGGATTATAAATACTGAACTCGAAGACCTTTCTGCGTTCATTCAGACAGCAAGCGTGCAAGTAGACACCATCGCTACATTGGGACTATTGGGTGCACCACTCTTGAAAGAGATCGAGAGATGGTTAGCAGCACACTATGTAGCGTTATACGAACGGCAGGATGCTAAAGTAACTATGGGTGATTCAAGTCACACCTATGGTGGCAAGACTGGTGCGGGGTTATCATATACGCGCTTCGGCCAACAGGCATTGCTACTTGACACAACTGGTACGCTGTCTAACGGCGGCTTACGCAGGGCTTCTATGTCATATCTCGGTGGAGTCGCTGACGACGGAGAGATGGAGGTATAATGGGTTTCGCCGGGAAGATGATAGGTTTCGGGGCAGTAGAGAAACTGTTCCAACACATTAACCCACCAAAGCCAGCTACAGTAGTAGTCAAAGCGGAACATGGAGTGTTCGTGGAGTACGGCACAAGCAGGATGCCCCCACAGCCATTCCTACGTCCAGGGATAGCTAAGGCAATGGCATCCTTTAAGGCAACTGAGGCTAGGGCTGGTGATATGAGTGCGTTAATAGAGGCCCTTGCAGAAAGCATAGCGAAGGAAGCTAGGGCATTGGCGCCTGTTGCTACGGGGGAATTAAGGGATAGCATAGGGGTTGAGAAATGAACTCACAGAATCGCCTTTACATAGAGACTTATGGGCATGACGTAACATTGACCACCTATGCAGAGGGTGCTGCGGATGATTATGAAGACAAAGCTATTACCGCAACTGCCACGACTGTAAAGGCACTCAGGAAGATGTTCGAGGGTGATGTTGCAAGAAGTGCTGATGGAAGTACGCCTATTGGTGATTCTGTATTCTGGCTGAAAGACACTGTTACAATATCAGATGGCGATGATGGTATTGCTAGCCTGATCACTGATAGGGGCAAACAGTTCTCAGTGATACAGGTTGACAATCAGGATAACGGCATCTTCGCCGTAACATGCCAGAAGGTGAGAACGTGAACGATCACAAGATAAGTATTAAGAACATTATCAAGGCCAACTGGTTACCCGCTAACACAAGTGGCGTTACTCCATCTATCAGCACCGGCTGGTACGACCGTAAATCGGCGTCACCTCAAGTTACTGTAACAGACCCAGTTATGACACCGGAATCCGGCGGTAATACTGGATACTTTGGCATCACAACCAACGGTGCCCCTAAGCAATACTGGAATTGTACTGTAAATGTAAACTTCTGGGTTACGCGAGAAGCGTTAGCCGCTATTAGCCTTAACCCCAAGCAGTGTATCTTTGAGATGCGTTCAGAGGTTGAGAGAATTATTAAGGCGAATTACAACAGCATATCTGACCTTGACTTCATATCATGGTTAGGTGGGTTTGAGGAAGTCGATGCAAAGAACCCTCCCACTGTATACAGGTTTGTGGGCGAAGTCGGCTACGGATATATGTCATAAGGAGGCAATATGCCCGCATACCAAGTACTTGAAGTTATGAATGAAGCAACACTAGCAGCCGCAAGCACGCTACCATCAACGGTAGCTGGTCTTGAGTGCGATGTTATGGATATGACTGATGTTGACGACCTCTCTGTAACCGTAGAATGCACGTTTGGTGCGTTAGCCACAGGCGATGCGGTTGTCCATATTAGGACATCTCCGTATGGTGGCCCTGCTGTTATCACTGATTGGGACACGGTGGACTTTACGTCTTTTACCCTCACATGTGATCCTGGAAAGAGGGTACAGAAGACAGTTGTGATAGAGGCTGACCCTAAGAATATGAAGGCCATGGTTGAGAATAAAGATGCGGCTGTAGCCATCACCGATGTAATTGTAACGAAAGTTACTACAGGGGTGTAAAATGAAATATCCAGAAGTACAAAGCGTCAAAGACCTTGGTAGAGTGAATACCGCTGCAGCAACGGGGGCGGTAAGCGACACCAAGAAAGCGATGGCGTACCACAAGCAAACAGTCACGAACACTGAATCGATCGTTGCGATGCTTGGAGGTTCGGCTATTCAGCTAAGGACTGCACAGTCAATCAGTGCGACGGTCGAAGAGGATGCGCTTCAACAGTTCGCTATCTCGATCATGGATGTTGACAGTGGGTCAGTGGCGTTGGCAAGCATCGACATCACTAGCATCTCTGCAGTCATCGAGAAATCGACGGGCGGCGGGGCGTTCTCCGCTGCGGGCTTGACGGCTATCACATTCGGGAAGGAAGACGGGCGCGTATTCGCAGACTATCAGTTTAAAGATGCGGAGTGGGCTGTCGGTGACGTATACAAGATAGTTGTAAGCGGAATCGAGGCTACGCTAGGGGGTGATCTTGCCTATGTGCCAGCAATGATATGGTCGAATCTGGTAGTAGAAGAGGGAGATCTTAGGGCCGGCGTTGACGGTATAGCGCTAGACCTTGGCGATTTCTCAGGGCAGACACATCTGCAAACGTTGCTAGCCGTGCTGGGTATTCCCGACACTGCTGCAAAGCCCTTATATACGTGCGTTGTGACAGATCGCCTTGACAACGCGGCGCATGGGTTGGGTGCACTCAAGACACTACTCGATGGTATTCCCACGACAATGGTAGGGACCGATGATGCTGCACTCGCAACGGACCTAGCAACGATGCAGGGTAACGTTACCCACCTAGAACTCATGCTGACACACGACGCACAGATATTCCCATCTTTGCCGTCTCTTGATTGTGTTATGACTGCAGGTGTTGGGGCTGACACGTTCGGCGCATGGGCTGAGATAGAGGATAATACAGTAGGAACGACCCTCAAGCTATCGGCGGCGTTTGCTTCCCACGATGGACACATCTCTGCCATGGGGGCAGAATACCTAAGCGAGAACAGTGAGATCTACATGGTCAAACTTGCTTACGGTGACGCAAAGACTGAGATTTGTAACTTCCGAATAAAGGCTGGCACGAACTATCTTCCGATTACGCAGGCCCCGAGAATTCAGGGTGCGCACGTCCCAGCCGGTGAGACTGTTTATTACCAGATGGCTGCAGAGACCGGTGAGTCTACTGCTAACGTTGCGTTCAGATACTACCTGGACGACTAGTTTAGAATGAAGCCCGGGCAGCTAGTGATACTGGTTGCCTGGGTGAATAGATGAACGAAGTGGAGGGGTAAAGCATAATTGGAATTGCCCCCGGTTTGAACCCGGGTATCCGCAAGGGTGTGCAGGTTCGATCCCTGTCCCCTCCTCAAGGTATAGATTGAAAAACGTTTGACTGTCGTAACCGTTACGATAGTAGAACAGGGATGGAGGAAAGCCGAAAGGTTGGGATTTGAAGTGCTTGACTATCATAATCGTTATGGTAGTTGAGAAAGGAGATCGATACTCTGTGAAAATCATCTGGGCGAGTAATGCGCATATGCAGCCGACTGGGTACGGTACTGTGTGCAAGAATGTGGTTTCATATATTCAGAACAACAGCGAACACCAAATGGTTGAAGTGGCTATCTCTGGATTGAGTAGAGTGCTACCGTTCGACTGGAATGGAGTTAAGGTGTATGGTGCTAGCGGGCTTGGGGGAAAACTGGGAATTGGAGATTGGCCTTCCATTCAGGCACAAGAGAAAGCAGACGTATGGATGCTTAACTTCGATGCTTGGGCAGTAGGCAAAAGTATTGTACAGACCGGGATAGATTACGTTCTTTATCCACCCATCGATCACGATCCACTACCGCCTCTATGGGATAGTGCATTGCAGGGCGCAAGGGAGATTGTGCCTTATTGTGAGTTCGGCGAACGTGTCATGCGCGAAGGATTAGGTATTACTTCACCGATAGCCAGACCTATTCCCCATGGCGTTGACCTTAGTGTTTTTCGCCCGATGGATGTAGACAAGTCTGAAGTATTCGGAAGACGCACTGATGGGTTTGTAGCGGGCATCTTCAAGAATAACCAAGGAACCCGATCTAGGTACGATGTTCAGCTTGAGGGGTTTCGTCGATTCGTCGATATCGTGGGAGACAACAGCGTTAGGCTATACATTCATGCGGATAGAACTACACAGCAAGGGTTCGATATAGTAGATCTTGTCAAACGTTATGGGCTAACTGGATATGTTTATGCAGTTGCGCCTATGCGATATAGACAAGGACTTTCCGTTGAAGAGATGGCCGAAACGTATAACGCTTGCGACGTAGTGTTGAATGCCGTTGCGGGCGAAGGTTGGGGCCTACCGATAACGGAAGGGTTTGCTTGTGGCAAGCCTGTCATTGGTACGGCCTTTTCGTCTATGCCGGAACTGTTAAGCGGTGTAGAGGGAGAAACGATTAAGAAGACGCTTGACCATGCTGAATCTATTGAAACAGAACGTGGTTGGCTAGTTCCTACCTCCGGTAGTGAATATACATTAGGCAAACGTTCTACCCGCCGTACTATTATGGCCTCAGACGTAGCGGATGCCCTCGTAAAGGCTTATGAGAACCCTGATAAGCGTAAAGCAATGGGTATTAACGCATTAGAGTACGTGAAGCAGTATGACTGGGAAGAAGTTGGTAAGCAGTGGGTTAAGTACTTCGATGGACTGGAAAAGAGGGTGTCTAAGAAGTACACCTGGTCCAAGAGTGAGGAAGAGACAACTGTAGGCGAGAACAAGACTGCTGTTGCTGTATTCGCATGGAATAGGCCAGACTATCTTGTGCAGACACTAAATAGTCTCGCACAGAACACGCGGATAGACGAATGCGATGTCTTCCTGTATTCAGATGGATGGAAGAACAACTCTAAGTATCCTTACACTACAGATGAAAGCGGTATGCACGATGTAGTTAATCAGGTGCGAGAGATACTTGAGACCTACCCATTCGCGCACAAGAAGGTTATCACCAGGGAAGAGAATGTCTGTATAGGTAGGCAGTTGCAGGATGCTAAGAGGACGTTATTCGCGGATTACGAACATGTCATATTCTTAGATGACGACATTGTTGTATCACGAGACTACATCGACGTTCTATTAAAACTACATAAACAGTATCCTTCCGCAATCGTTGGCGCACAAGCAACAGAGGCGAGGAACATTCCCGTCAATGCACAGCTAGATGAACTGGGTATCACGATGATACAGCAGAGTGACGTTGAGTCCAAGGCTGGTCGCTGGCGCTGGTTAGCTTACCTGATGCCTAAGTCCGTATATGATACCACCTTAGATGAGATGGCTGAGTACATGGACTTCATTGGCCCTAGCTATAGGGACATACCTCATAATGCAGTGCGCATTAAGTATGGAGTAACCGTGTCTGGCTTCGACGGAGTACTTGACAAGATATGCGATAAGCATAGCATCGCTAGGATAGCCACGGTTATCCCTCGCGCTAAGTACATCGGCGAGACTGGGTTGTTTGGGACGCCTACGTTATACAAGCAGATGGGATTCCCTTCTAATCCGCAAATAGAGTTTGACGAACCAGATGAGTACCACTACCCTGGTGACGGTGTAAAGGGGTTGGATTTGTATGCGTCAAGAAGCTATTCGCAGAACGAAGAGGATGGGATTATAAGACACATCTTCTCGGAGATTGGCTACGGGTCTAAGAAATTCTTAGAGTTCGGGTTCGCCGTACCAGAGTGCAATACATGGCGACTGATGAAGGAAGAGGGATTCACTGGGCAATACATGGACGTTTCGTCTAAGGTTTGCACTAAACTCCGCGAAACGCTAGAAGCTGAACACATGTCATTTGCTGCTAAGGGCATAAACATAAAGGTGACTGCTGAGAACATCGAACAGTACACAGTTAATCTACCTGAAGAGATAGACATTCTATCAATTGATGTTGATGGTAATGACTACTGGGTATGGAAGGCGATGAAGAGGCTGTCTCCTCGCGTTGTTGTGATAGAGTACAATGCAGCATTAGGGAAAGATGCATCTATCACTATGCCATACGACCCTGATTTCGAGTGGCATGGTGGGGCATACTATGGCGCTTCCCTAAAGGCACTTGAGAAACTAGGGAAAGAGAAGGGTTATAGGTTAATTGGTTGTGATTCATTCGGCGTCAACGCTTTCTTCTTACGCGATGACATTATCGGATCTACCGATGAAACGCTTACGGCTGAAGAAGCTTATCGGCCAAACCCAAAGACTGCACCACAAGAGAAGGAATGGGCCTCAGTTGAAAATAGGTTGTGGGATTTAGTATAGAGATTGGGGGTACAAGGTTTCGATGTAGGGTTAGACACGGTGATTGCAAGCAAAAAAAAGAACTAACAAACTAGAAACACTCTTCGCTACGGCGAAGGCTTGGCTTGCGAGAGTTACTGACACTCTCTTTGCTGGGCTACGACCAGTCAGTGCTTTAGCTGTAGCATAACAGCTTAGACTCACCTGCCACGCGCAGGAAGAGATCTGTCCTCCATCAGTG
>Ga0207997_1001079_pt1 | contig 14138 bp, 8 predicted proteins | sample AntAceMetag02UKN_FD_184777 | JGI IMG/M metagenome (GOLD analysis project Ga0207997, IMG submission 184777) | Saline lake microbial communities from Ace Lake, Antarctica - Antarctic Ace Lake Metagenome 02UKN (SPAdes) (version 2) | ecosystem: Environmental > Aquatic > Non-marine Saline and Alkaline...
TAGCGTTCCTGCAGAAACGTCTAATGTTTTCCCTGCTCCGACTGTGATATCAGAAGTCGCGATAGTCGCGCCGTCTATAGCACCACTGTCGATATCAACCTTCGTTATATTGACTTCACCAGTGCCCCTGGGAGTGATATTTATATCAATATCAGCATCAGTACCATCTGCAACAAGACTAGTACCTGCCAGTGTTACAGCAGCAGCAGCCACGTTAGTATCAAATGTAGTAGCTTTTACAGTACCAGAAGTTGTCAAATCACCATCAGAAGGCGAGTTAACTTGTGTAAATGTTCCTGATATGTTGTTGCCGTTTGCAGCAATGACATCGTCAAATTGCGATGCCAGCTCTGCACCCGTTCCGACAATGAAGCCCTTGCAAGTACCGCCAGTTCCGACGATATGAACGTGATTGTAAAATGAGCGAGTTACCGATGCTGTATCAGCTGTAAAAAGACCATAACCCGTGTTTGTTGCTCCTACTGTGACGTGAACTGTGTTCCGTCGGTACTCGTGATCGACACCTGTTCCACCAAGATACGCAAGCCCAGCAACTATCGTCGCATTTGCATCGGTAACAGCAATGTCGTTTTCATTCAGTACAAAATATCCAGTAGACGATGTATCAATTCCGATAGAACTCGCTAATGCTGTCCCTGAGTTTTCAATAGTAATTCCTTTAACTAACGAAAGATTAATCACGCCCCCATCTTCTACCTTGAAGGCTCCTTTCAATGCCGTACCGCCACCGTTACCAGTATTTTTATACGATACTTGCCCCAGTATCACCTTTAGCGTTCCTGCCGTACCAGCTCCTGGATCGAGTATCGCACCAACGGCGGGTTGTGCAGAAGCAGCAATATCTGTCGAGCTTGTCATCGAAAGTTTGCACTCTTTAAAAGCACAGATTCCTGATGTTCCCTGCACTGTATTTATTGCAGTTGTCGCAGCGGTACATTGAGCCGTGATATCTTTATATTGTATCCCCGTATATGTGCTGAAATTAACGACATTGGCATCGGCTTGAGTTATTATCACCGAATTTGGCTTCCCGATTCCTATAACTGTAACATTATTTGCTGTATGAGTTACCGTCTCTGTATACGTCCCAGGATAGACAAGAATTGTTGCGTTAGCAGGTGCAGCGGTTACCGCAGATTGTACTGTAAGCATTGCACTACTAAACGTCAGACCATCGGCACTATCATTACCCCACTTGCCGACAAAATAAATGCCGGAGCCTGGACGCTGAGATAAAGCACCCGCGGTAATGTTGAAATCGTATTCATCGACAGAAACAACCCCTTTTTGAGTTGTCGTTGCATCAGGTATTGCAGCCGAAAGCTTTTCCCATGATGTTATGTAAACATATATCAGGTTCTCGTCTTCGACTTCTATTATCATACCTTCATTAGGAGTGGTTTCTATCCAGGTAACGCCATCAAACTGGACTATAGACTTCTTGGAAGCACCGTCCCATGCAGCATTAACGGTACCAACAGTCTCATCAAGGATATATCTGTTTCCGAGAACTTCCGTTGGTGGTGTGCTTGTGCAATCAGCTATAGAAAGTACGCTGTTTTGTGCATCACCGAAAGTAGAGGCTGATATATCAGTCCATACAGCTTTATCTTTTGTGTTATCGACTATTTCATAAATATGTAATGAAACCGTATCTATCCATTTTGTACCAATTGGATAACTGTAATCGCTTGTAGTAGGAGTTGTTGTCCTACTTAATACCTTCACTCCGACTAATTCAGGAATGCCAGTGAATGGATTTATTTCTATACTCATGATATCCCCCTTAAGCGAAGTTTAGACCGAACAATGTTTTAGCTCTGCATGTACCGCCAGAAGTGTAAGTCGTATAGCCAGAAGTCGCTACGCCGAGCGTGAACTTGGTGGCATCAACCTTTGTTATTGTGAAGACAACAGCTCCATCACCTGTTGCATCATAGGTCGTATCACTATTGCATTCTACCATCCCAGCAACTCCAACAATCTCAACAACGTCTCCAGTGCTAAGTCCATGATCAGCAGTAGTTGTTACTTCTCCATCAGCAGCCTTAGTAATGGCAGAAATGGTTAGTGCTGTGCTTGAGTCAAATACTTGGTCGAAGAACGCTTGTTGTGCATTCGCTGTTACAGCAGTCTTCCTTGCTATAAGATTACCATAAGCATCTTGGTAGTTCTTTATAATAAGCCAGCCAGCTTGAGAAGCCGTAACATTCGGACGGGCGTATGCAATGTATTGGAGGTAGGTCTGCCCTCCTTTGTTGCCTTTGTATTGCCATTGTAGTGGGTCAGGTGGTAATAGATTACCGTAAGAATCGAAGATCCCTGTTGGTGTTTTTCCTCGTGCAGCCATAATTTTCTCCTTGGTAAGGGCTTGTTTTTAAACAGCTCACTAAATTAGTGGATATTGCTATTTCACCATAAGAAATATTTTATTGCAAGTAAATGGCGAACAAAAGGCGAAGAGAATAAAACAATGTTGCGTGTATCGCGTCAGTGTGCTATATTGAACTTTTATTACAAATTATTTCACTAAAAAGACTTTCTTTGATACAGTTGTAAACAAGCGATAGGCTTAGCGGCCGAACACCTCATTCTGTAGGGGCCTCGCTTGTTTTTTTTACAGAGTCCTACCACCTTAACAGAAAGGAGGTCTTTAATGACTACTTCTCTGACTATATCAAAGAAAGAATCACTAATAGGCAAACTTGTGTTTAACAACGGCAAGGAAGTTTTTACTACATCTGAAATCGTCGCAAAAAAGTTCGGATTGCAGCACAATTCTGTAATTAAACTTATCCGAAAGCACAAATCAGCTTTCGAAGATGTCGAAACCGCTAGATTTGAAATCCAGAGGTTGAAAACAAAAGGGAGTGTAAAAGAGGTCGCAATTTTAAGCAGAACTCGAACCATGCTCCTAATTACCTTGCTTCGAAACACTGAGAAAGTCGTAAAAGCTAAAGTTGAGTTTGTCAAACAGTTCCGCCTTCAAGAAAAGATTTTATTGGGTTTTATCTCCCAAAGAAAAGAAGTTGATTGGCAAGACCGTCGAGCTTTGACGGTAAAAAGCCAAGCATTAAAAAACGATGTTCTCCTTGAATTCGTGAACTACGCGAAAGAGCAAGGAAGCAAGTCAGCCGAAAAATATTACATGATAATAGCCAAAATGGAGAACAAGGAATTGTTTTGCTCTACAGAGAACTACAAGAATGTAAAAGAAGTTCTCGACTGGAGGCAATTAATTACAGCGGCCACTTCAAATGAAATTGTAATGAAAGCCATCCAAGATGGGATGCAAGAGAAACTCTTCTACAAGGATATTTTCCAGAAGGCAAAAAAGAATGTCATGATTTTGGCTAAGATAACAGGAGTATCGCCAATTAAGAGCATGAAAACTATCAAGAGCGAAGAAGAGATTTCTTAAAAAACTATTGATAAGTGGGTATCTCAATTTGGGGTACCCATTTTTGTTTTGAGAATAAAAAACCCCACTCAAAGCTCTTGAACTCTAACTAGGGCCAACAAGTGACGAAATGATACTTATGAGAATTTTGACTATTCGGATATCTCCGACTCTACGCATTTTTCGGATGGAGTGTCCTTGATTATATCTTGTTTTTCAAGCTCTTCAGCTTCTTCTTTCTCAGTCTTAAGTCTAAGATCTTCTGCTTCCTGCTGGAGAGCAACGACTTTTTGGGTAGTAGTAATCTCCACAATCTCTGAAAGCGTCGATAGAATAGCATCATAGCTGTTTATTGCAGGTGGCACGATTAGTGTGCATGAGCCGATCTTTGTCTTAAAGTTTACTAGCATCGCTGTGCTTGAAATGAAGTTTGGTTGCATATTTCCTCATTGATTGTGATTGATTAATAGTGTATTCTATGCGATGTGTGAATTAAATGCAAGAAAATAGCAAGGGACGTCTCGAATTGAGACGCCCCATGGTAACTAACTAAGTGTTAGCTCAAGTCAAGTATGCGGTAGTTGATGATAACCTTTAGGGCACCATCGCCTCCGCCACCTCCTGTTATCTCGGCACCGTCGTTGAAAAGCTCGACCTTAGTATTGCCAAGCAATGTAACGTCAGTTGCCAGAGGTTTTGCAGTGGATGCAGCATCAGCTACAGCATCTACAAGACCATCAGATTCTACAGTCAAGGACAATACAGTACTTGCATCATAACGGATCTGGAAATCTCCATCAGCAGCAGCATCATCATAGGCAGTACTTCCGAAATCAAGAGCTATAACAGCACCTAAGAAGTCGATATACTTTCCCGTACCTGGGGCTGCGATAAGTTGCTTAGGAGCGGCATTAAGAGCCTTAATCTCTGCAGCAGAAACAGCCACAGTAGCAGTCCTTATCATAGACTCAGCAGTATCAATGTTTAGTGTATTGACACCAGCAGTCGATGTTAACGATCCAGCAGTGTGAGCGATTGTTGCAAACTCACCGGTCGCACCAGTCGCGCCAATGACGACCTGTCCTGCGGTTCCTGCTGCGGTTGTTGCTGTAACAATACCAGCTACAGGCAACGTTATTGCTGTTGCAGCAGTCGTTGTAATACCAATAGTATGGGCACCAGTTTGTGTCCATGCAGCTAATGTGGTCAACGTTCCACCAAGAGCAATGTCACCACCAAGAGTAATGGCACGAGCTGTATCCCCAACATTCCAAGATATGGTCTTGTCGCCAGTCAATACTTCTGACGTTGCTTGAAGAAGGTCGAAAGCAGAGCCGGAAGACCTCAAAGAAAATGACGTCAACTCAATAGCTGAACCCCCCGTTATTGCAGGAGCAGTCATTGTCTTGTTAGTAAACGCTTCACTACCAGCTAAAGTCGCTAGAGTGCCAGTAACAGGAAGTGTAATAGTAGTGTTATTACTTAGCGTATAGCCAAGGGTAAATGCACCTGTTCCTGTTACAGAGCCCAATGTTGTTAAAGTTCCACCAAGAGCAATATTACCGGAAAGAGTAATACTTCTATTGGTATCGGCAACGTTCCAAGAAATTATCTTGTTTCCTGAGAGAGCTTCAGCAGTATCTTGCTCAAGGTCAAAAGCTGCACCCGAAGAACGGATACTAAAACCTGTTAGGGAATCAGCAGTGCCGCCATTAATATCTGGAGCAGTCAACGTTTTCGAAGCAAGAGTCTGTGCTAAGGTAGTAAATACAAACGTATCAGCAACACTTGCAAAATCTGGAATTGTCAAAGCACAAGTACCAACTGTTTGTGTGGTAAATGCTAAAGTAGCATCGTTAGCACCTGAATCGCTCAATAGACATCCATTAGCAAGTGTAGTTGCACTACCTACGCTAGGAGTTCCCCAGAATGGATTAGACGCAGCACCAGCAGTAACAAGAGCAAGTCCTGATGCACCAGCTCCAAGTCTTTCCAAGCCTGCAGCACCTTGTATGTAAATATCTCCTTGAGCATCTGAGCCTACTGTAATCCCTGTAACAGTAACAGCTCCGAGGTTTGTAATAGCAATATCGCCAGAAACAGCAACGGAAGTAATATCTGTTCCATCACCTATAAGAATCTGTTTGTCAGTCTTTGCAGCTACACGTTCCCAGGCAGTGGCACCACGACGCAATAGATCACCTCTGGCTTCGGAAGTAATTGTTAAATCACTAACAGCCATTGCTCCACCCTTAACAATCGTAGCATCTCCACTAATAGCTTGGTTTTTCCATACTGTGTCAAAAATAAGCATATTAGCTTCAGCAGCAGTTGTTATGGTTACATCTGTTGCAGCGGCAATAGTTGAGATCCCTGTGGTAAAACTTCCCCATGCAGCAGAAGAGTATAAAAGATACCCCGCTGTATCTTCATCGAAGACTACCATACCATCAGAAGGAGCCTGTCCTTCCCATGCACTAGACTTGTACTCATAGATATAATCTTCTGTCCATAGTGTTCCAGTTGTAGTAGAAAGGTAACGATAGCCTTGCGTTTCAGTAGCAGCGCCTTCGGCTACTTGAGCCAATACGCTTTCTTGGAAGTCTAAGGATTTTGCTAGTTTTTCCCAAGTGGTCACTCCGCCGCTTTTACCAGAACAGACGTAAGCCTTTTTTAATAGAGAATCAACCCATATGTCACCTATATCTACAGTTTTATCATTTGCAGTTGGCGCGCGCTGATGCACATGTTTTCTAGGTACTCCTTGTGCTTTGGCCCTTCTTCCACCAAAAGGGTCGTTTGAATATAATTCACCAGACATAATAATCTCCTTGTTTGAATTTAACAGCAAGAAACTAGCCCCATCTTGCAATTAGGGAGGCCCATACGGCCCTTAGCGAAAAAGAGTTATTTCTTTTCCACAGGTTTGTCGGCGTAGAGAACTATTTCTTTTCCGCATTGTAATTCTTGACAATATAGTCAATCTTTCTTGCTCCGACTTCTATTTGTTTTTTTGTGAGCCTTCCATTTTTAGCATCACTTTTAAAGTCGGTAATTATTTTCTTTATTCTGTATGCGTCTCTGCTGTCTTTAGTATTCCTAAGATAGTTGAATCCAAATGTATTTATAAGCATAGCAGGTAACGTATCTAAATCTTTAAATAGAGCTTTTCTTGACTCAGCAGTCATCTTACCTTCTTCACTAAATAGCTGAGATATTGCAACAATACGTTTAAGAGCATATTTTGTAGACTTAGCAAGCTTTTCTACTGAAGAGTCACTAATTGCAGAAAAAATCGGTTCGTTTTCATAATTTTTATTAGATATTATCTCATTAGCAACACGCCATACAGGGTGTAATTCCCATGAAAAAGTCTTTACAAACGAATCCAAAGCATTTCCATTAAGTGGATCTAAAGCTTCCTTACCTCTGTATGCAAACTTTGTTACCGTCGTTGTAGGATTGGACAACGTAACGACCAGCTCTTTTTTCTTCCCATCATCATCGACTTCTTTGTAATATTTCCTACCAAATTGTTGCCTATCAAATCCAAACCATTGCATAAACATATCCGTTCCAATCATAATCGCAGCGGTATTAAATAAACCTTTAGCCATAACCTTTGCAACAGCTCTTTGTGCGGGATCTTCTGGAAGCTTACCTAAAGCAAGTTTACCTGCATTCTTAACCATATCATATTGGACTCTTCCCATTATTAACTTAAATGTAGGAGTGAAGAAAAAGTTATTTAATGTACGTCGTAGCTGAGGTTTAACCGAAGCATAATCTCCATGAAAACGAGCTGCTGTTTGCGCTGCATCTCTAGGACTAAAACCCTTGCTCTCAAGATGAAGATATGATGCGAAACGCATAGTTCTATCAAGATTCCATGCTATGCGAGAGGAAAAGTTATATATAGCTTTCAACCCGAAGGTTTTAAGATTACCTTTAGTTGCGAAATCTCTAATAAATTCAACCAAAGGATTCTTTGAAGCAACAGCTAAGTTTGCCTTGAAATCATCAAAAGTTATATCAAATGGAGATGATGATAGATTGTTCTCAAGAGCCCTTTGGTATTCTAACGAATATGATTTCTTACCTTTAAAAGCTTTTACAAGTTTAGATGTAGGCCCTATACCTCCAAGTTGTATACTTTGGTAAAAATCATAAACTGGAAGTATAAATGGATTATAGAAGGCTAAACCCTTGGTCATACCAAGCATGCGAGATATAAAGCCATGATTATAGTCTGATGTATAGTTATGTAACCATTCAGCAAAGACTGGGTGTGCTTCATATCCAGCAAGGACTGGTGAACGAATAGAGGATAATGGCACATATCCAGATTTATACCCAGTTTTAGGCGAACCTTTCTTTATAGCAAGTCCAGACATAACTGCAGAATTCGCAATGTTAAGCACGGATATATCATTGGCTACTTTCGAGGCATAACTTACTAATATATTATCTAATGTAACAAGCTTTGTATCAACTTTACCGGTCTGTACTAAGTCGTTGATAGTAAGGTTTTTTCTTTGTTTATTCGATAAAAGCCTTAGTGCCTTGTTTGCCATACTTGGATTCTTAGAATATTCAGATTCCCACCACATTGCAGTAGGTATATGCGTAAACTTAACAGACTCAAGAATCTTATTTTCGGCTACCAAATCCTTAAGTTTCTTAGATAATTTTGCTATCTCGCCCTTTGGTATATCCTTTAGAAGATCTTGTCTTGTGAGTTCTATTTGCTCTCTATTATATGTTATACGAGACTTTGGGAACTGATGTTTAAAAGCTCCCAAGTCCTCTAATTGTTTCCCATACTTATCAGTAAAATCCCTGAGAAGATTCCTCCCTTTAGAAGCTCTATCTTGTATATCTTGTGGCAACTTAGCAAAAGAAGCGTTATCTAATTCAGAAGCTAATATAACAGCCATATCATCACCGTTCTTTACGGCATCGCGCATTTTTCGGCGAAGAGATAAGGCTTCCCCTTTAACTTTTTCTTTTATAGAAAACATGTTTTTTACATGAAAGCCTGTCTCTTTATCTCCAATAGATTCAAATGGTAAATCAACAAACATTTTGCTACCAAAACCCTTAAACATCTTAGCAACTTTGCCATACCAAGCAGTCTCTTGTTCAGCAGTTTTGAATCCAGAATCTATATCGCTTAATTCGTTTGAATGTTCTAGTACGGTTAATGAATTACTGTCTGCTAATCTATTAACCTCGGCTCCATTTCGAGTCATTTTATAGTCTTGCGAAGCTGATGGCTTATTCTTTATTGTAAGAATTCCCTTATCAGACTTCCCTATTGCAGTGTATCCAGCTTGAATCTTTTCTTTAGATGATACAAACTTCTTTACTGCGGCCTTTTTAGCTTTCTGAATCTTAGTTTTATATGTAACATCTCTTTTTTTCATATTTGTTGCATATTTAGCGGAAAGCTTTTGAGCCTTACCTTCTATAGACTTCTGAATAGATACTAATTCACGACCTACAGCCCTACTTTTTAATGTCGTTGCTCTATTGAGATCCGCAAGTTTCTTGTTATACAATACATCTATATCTTTCTTGGTTTTTTCTTTGAGAGCAATTTTCATCTTTTCTGATGCTATTTTCAGCTTCTCAATGTCATTGTCAAGTTTTAATGATGATTTCTCAAAGCGAGTCTTTAATGGTTCATTTCTGAGGACGTATTTAACCTTTTCTTGATAGTCATTAATAACCGAATTCCTTTTTTCAACAAGCTTCTTGCGGAATTCCTCTGTTCGCGAATCAGATAACTTGCCATCTATAAGTTCTAATTTCTTCTCTCTATCTCTACTTAATTTTCCTAAAGCATTATTCTCTTGAATGGCAAACTTTTTAGCCGATTCCTTTTTCTGTTCTACAATATCCTTCTCAAGAATCTTGTCTAATTTAGCATAATCTTTAACAAGACGGGATTCTTTCTTCTCGTGCTCAAAGGAACGTTTTTCTTCTATATCTTTAGCTTTTTCGACTTGTTCATTTAATAATTTATCTTCTGAAAACTCCGACTTGTCTACAGCTTTATCGTAATTCTTCTGAAGCTCTTCACCAGTTTTTTTAGCTTCATGAATATCTTCTCGTGCTTCTGTTTTACGTTCTTTATCAATCTTCGCAACATCTTTAGTAAGTTCCTCTTTTATTTCTTTAGCTGCTATAGCTTTTTTAGAAATAAGTGCTGCCTCTGCAACATCATCACCTTTCTCTGCTGCTTCGTGTCTTTGTGGTTCACGAACCTTCTCTACTTCTTCTATTACTCTTAAAGTGTCTTCTGGTATAGCCTGATTTAATTCTTCTGTAGATAGTCCATCTTCATTAGCTGCTTCTACAATCTTATCTGGATCAATGTTATTTTTCTTAGCATAGCTTAGTATCTTACCAGCAAGATGTTCAGTTAATTTCATTCCTGTAAGAAGAATAGCATTATCAATGAAGTCTTGTGTAGAAGGCAATTCCCCCTTTTTTATAAGAGAACTTGATGTCGTCATTGTTGCTAGTTCTCCTGTAGCAACAGTTGCTTTACCAATGCCTGTAAGAGCAGAAAACTCCTTACCTAAATTATCAAGAGTTTTAACTCCAAAAACTTTAGATGTCCTTGGTAATGTAGCTTTAAGATATTTACTAGCACCTCCAGTAACGAATCCTATTAAAGCTTCCTTGCCCGTTTCCTTGGCTATTTCAGGAGCTTTATCAATGAAATCAGCAAAGGTGAAGTCGCTATTTGGATTATCATGCTTAAATTCTTGATATTGATTCCATCCCTCTCTTATAGCACCAGTTATTCCAAATGCAGCAGTTGCTCCTACAACAGGACTTCCTGCAAGACTGCCTATTGTTCCTGCTCCTACCATAGCAGGCAAGTCTCCAATAACTTGACCACCACCCATTACAGTTCTTTGTAGCCAATTGTAATCCCCAACAGCATCATCACGCATCTCATCAAATGTTGGACCTTGTCCAACAAGAATGCCAAGCGAAGACGATTTAAGTCCTTTGCCAAAAACTTCAGGAAGTGAAGCAACTTTTTCAGTCCAATTTCTTTTATCTTCCGGATTATGTTTTACATTTGACGATGCTTTTAATACCTTATAGATCTCTTCATCACTGTACCCTGCATTTCTAGCTACGTCTATTCGTTCTTGCAGATCGTTCATCAATATTATTCCTCCCAAATAGGTCCATAAGACCATCAAATAATGGGTTTTCATTCTGCTTTATCATATCGTTAAGAAAGTTCTTTGGAGGTCTATTCGTAATTTCATTTATTACGGCATCTACTCTATCTTCACGAAAACGAGACAAATATTTTCGCACTTTATCTTCAGATTTTGTTTTCTTTAAAATATCCCTAGCTTTCTCAATGGTTTCAGGTTTTATAATCACAGGCGATCCGTTATATTTAGCAGCATTCGGTTCCCATTCAGACATAAGTTTATTGCTCATATCAGAATCAACTAAATTTTTAAGCTTTTTCTTCGTGCCAAATATTCCTAAATTGCCAACCATATAATTCAGTCTTGCTTTATCAATTGCTTTTTCTCTGGCTAGAGTTGCTTTTTGTGCATTCTCCTGCTTTAACGTATCCTTTTCAGTTGCTATCTTTGCACGACTCTCATCATTTATACCTAGTTCATTTAGTATTACCTCTGTTCCACCCGGGGAAATACGTCTACTCTTTAGGTAATTTCTAACCTTTTCCTCTGATCCAGTTTTATCGAAAATTTTTTGGACAGCGTTCATAGTAGTTGGCAGTATTCCAGTAACTGGTTCAGCCGCGTGAGGATTCCATTCGGCAAGAAGACTCTCCCTCTCATCTGAAGATAATCCTATGTTGTTTAAGTTTTTGCGAGTAGTGTCTTCAAGAAGCATACCAGTTACATACTTAAAACGTTCAGTTTCAATTAATTTTTCCGTAGCCTCTTGCTTTTTAGATCTTTCATTGGATTTTTTGTCTTCTGAGGTATCTATAGCATCCTGAATCTCATCGTTAGTATACCCTTTTCCACTATCTGCTATTGCTTGTCCAAAGGCTTCTGGTGAACCTTTATATTTGTAAGCTTGAGTTGCAAGTTTTTTCGAATATTTTTCTCTACCTTTTGGCGTTCCATAGTTTCGTTCTGGAATTTTAATTGTATCAGTCGGTACTTCTGGTAATTCTTCGTTAGGAGTAGTAGCTTGATATTGCTGTTGCACTTCTGTAGGATTTAGGATTTCTTCTAATGATGATCTTTCTTGAGGTTCGTTTCCCTCAACCGATTGTCCTTGTTGCTCTGGTTGACTTGAATAAGCGTTAGCAATCCTTTGTTTCTTGTATTGCATATTCTCTTCAAGAGCCATAAGTTTATCTTCTGGAACTCCAACAGGATAACGTTCATGCAAAAGTTTAAGTTCAAAATTAGCTTCCTTACCTAAAACATCAAGCTCTTTTTCATACTGTTTACGGTTGTTAATATTTCCATCATAGCTAAGTTTTGCTCTACTAATTTCGTCTGCAACTAAATCTCTTGCTGCTTGATGTTGCTCGGTACGGACATCTTTATCCAAGGTAGATTTATATTTATCCTCATTGAGTTGCTGTTCCCTAGTTTTTAATGTATTTGAAGCTTTGTCTTGGCTTTTTATATAATCAAACTTATCTCTCTCAATGGAATCACTTCTTTGCTGTTTCTGTAGTCCTTTTACCATTTCCACACCTTTTAAATTCTTTTCTATTGCTTCATCCGATGCGCCAGATTTCATCAAAGCATTGACATAAGCTTGTGGATCTTTGGAAATATCTTGGTCTTCAAGGGCACGATTTACCCTCCAGTCATCGGCACCTTTAACCATGCCTTTTGAAAAACCTTGTCCCACTGAACCAAGAATCTCTGCCCAAGGATTTGGATAACTTGTTAATTCCTGAACCATTATATATCCCTCTCTAACTGTTTACTGGCAAGCCTTTAGCAAATTCTAAGGCTATCTTTGCTGCTTCTTTTGGTGTTTTATTTCTATTTATCAGAGCCGTAATATTATTGCATATAGTAACATTTGCTGTACCGCTTGCTAAGGAAAAAAGCTTCTCATTCTTTATATTTCTAATCTCTTTTCGCCAGCCTCCTGCTGTACGTTCTTTTCCGTTTACTGTACGTTCTTTTTCGTCTGCTGTACATTCTTTACTGAAATCCATCTCAAACTCATGTTACATATATATTATATTCCTTAAGCTTAGCAATAAAATATTTAATTCTCCAATGATAAAAGTCATTAACATTAAATATTATTTGTGGCATACTCCTAGATAGAGCTAGGATAGCTTCCGAAAAGCTACCTCCTGAGTAGCCTGCTCTAATTTTTCATTATCAGGATTAACTACAGGAGTTTTATCTTATGCCAATAATAAAATGTGACTATTGCGGTATCGAATTTGATAAAAAACAAAGTAATATAAATCAGTCAGAAAGAGAAGGACTTATACATTATTTTTGTTCAAAAGAATGTTTTGGAAAATCGAACTATCTAGGGTCGAAGACTTTGATTTGCGCTTTCTGTGGCAAATCTTTCAAAAAATCGCAAAAACTTATCAATCGGTCGTTGAAGATAGGTCTTTCTAATCATTTCTGTTCTAGGGAATGTTCTTCTGAATTCAGAAAGAGAACATCCGTAATAATTTGTGACTACTGTGGTAAAGATTTCGAGAAGGACCAACATGACATAAATAGAGCAAACAAAAAAGGATATAAGCACTTATACTGTTCCAGAGAATGTATGGGCAATGCGAACAAGCTTATAAGAGGAAAAGAAAATCCGCATTATAAAACAGGTGTTAAGCTTTATAGAAGAGAAGCCTTAGCTATGTATGAAAACAATTGCCTCATATGTAGTTGTAATGAGAAACTGCATGTACACCATATAGATGGAAATAGACACAATAATCCATCGGATGGCTCTAATTGGATAGTATTATGCCAACTATGTCATAACAGACTCCATATAAAATCTAGACACGAAAATATTTCGCTACAGAAATCTCTTAAACTCCTACAGGCTTGCTAAGCGATTTGTCTGCCATTTCATCAACAATACCTTTATCGAGCAAAAGTTCTAACTGATTCTGGTCACGATAACGATCTTGTAATGATGATATAAAATCTACCGCAGAATAAAACCTAGAGTCTTCGTTAGCTGAAATTTCGGTAGCAGCCTTAGCCATATCTAGAACAGCACTAGCTCTCTTCTGGTCTGCCTCAGATGTGTGGGCTTGGGATAATGCTACGTCAGCTACTGCTCTTGAGTTCTTCCTTGTAATATCTGCTTCGTTTTCGCGAATCTGCGACTGTACATATTCGGCATTAAGCATTTCTTTCTGGTTCTGTATTTCTTGAGCTTGCTGTTGTTGTTGCATTCTCGATTGCTCATTAGCTTCTAACTCAGCAAGGAATGTGCTTCTATCTTGTATTGGGGCTGCTTTAGCGAGCATTGTACCTGTAATGTCATCAATGCCCATAGCTTTAAGTTCAACCATTTGAGTGAACTTGAGCTTCTTCTGATGCTCTGTTAACACGCTTTGAGCACATTGCATGTCCCACTTCGAGAAGTCTTTATCTCTGAACATTGGAGAAACAGGCTTCCCAGTGATACGCTCTATTTTGTCATCACTCCAGTTTTGCGACATCTTGACAACCTTACTGGCTAAAGCCGATTG
>Ga0207997_1001080_pt1 | contig 14128 bp, 33 predicted proteins | sample AntAceMetag02UKN_FD_184777 | JGI IMG/M metagenome (GOLD analysis project Ga0207997, IMG submission 184777) | Saline lake microbial communities from Ace Lake, Antarctica - Antarctic Ace Lake Metagenome 02UKN (SPAdes) (version 2) | ecosystem: Environmental > Aquatic > Non-marine Saline and...
ACAACTACAGAGCATTAGTGCTTGGGAGGATTAATTGGAAAACAAAGAAGTTAAACAAAAGGTTCTTGACCGCATGCTTGGTAGAAAGCGATGTTCAGAATGTGGGGTAGAACTTATGGAATATCAGGGTATACATTTGGACCACTCATATATGCGAGGAGTATGTGTAATTTGTTGGATTCAAGGATTCCCCGAAAAACTGAAAACCAAAGAAGGTGATAGGAGAAAAAGAGAAGAATGAAAATCGCAATTATTAACGGTAGCCCGGAAGTTTACAATTTAGCGACGCATCGTATTAAGCGTTATCACGAACTTAAAGGCGACCAAGCTATGATAACAAATGGAGGTGCTTTATTTGTTCCAGAGGTGTGGGAGGCAGAGAAGGCTTATTTCAGCTGTATTTTCACCTGGGACCTTCCGGGGATGGTTGCAAATGTTAATTTGCTGCAGGAGCACAATATAGAAATAGAAATAGGAGGACCGGCGGCAACAGCATTACCTAATTTTATCTTAGAGCATACCGGTATCGTCCCTGCTACTGGATTGGACCCACGCTTCGAACATGTTCCTGGGGACAACTACGAATTGGTATTCACATCGAGGGGTTGTCCACGAGGATGCCACTTCTGCATTGTAAAAGATATAGAGGGACGGAAGGTGGTTGAATATGACGAGTTTCCAATACCCGCCGGAAAAAATCCTTGGGTAGGTGACAATAATATTCTGGCTTCTACTTGGGAACATCAGAAACTCGTGGTAAGGAAATTAAAAAAGGTTCGTAATCTCGACCTAAATAGTGGGTTTGACTGCCGTATATTTGTAAACGACATGGAGAAATACTACAACCTATACTCTCAATTAAAACTAGAAAGATGGAGGTTTGCTTATGATAAAGAAGAAGAACGTGAGCCGATAAGGCTCTGTGCAGAGTTCCTGCATAGTAAGGGTGTTAGATATTCCGCCATATCAGTTTTCTGCCTGGTCGGTGACCCTATCCAAGGAGATACATTCGAAGCGGCTAAGGAACGGCTTCAATATCTTGTAGATATCGATACCTCGCCTTACCCAATGAGGTACCGGCCTCTCGATTCATTGAAGCGAGAGTATACTCCACCCGGATGGGATAATACCAATATGAACGCACTTTTTAGTTATTACGGAGTACCTTGGTTTTGGCGGAAGTATAAATGGGAAGACTATAGTAAAGACTTTAACGAACACGCAAAATTACAGAAAGAGAGGTTATTTTAGTGGAAGACAGATATTTTATTATTTACAACGGATGTACGGACTTTTTTAGTTCGTTCTATGCCCCGCAAGCCAAAGAGCAAATCGCAGACCTTATAAAACAAGGATTTGCTCAAGATGATATAAAACTCTTTAAAGCTACAGAAATAGGGTTTGCAGCTGAAGTTACGGCTAAAATAGAGTTTAAGGAGTGAGATGGATAGAATAGCATTAGAAGTATTAAAACGAATGACCGGCGTCGAACACTATGAATGTGGCTGGTGTTCCCATAAATGGGAAGCTCGACAGTGGGTCCCATGCCCTAAATGCGGAAGTCGCTCTTCAAGAATATGGAGGAGATTATGATAAAAATACAAATGGTAAACGTCGAATATCACAGAGAGAGTGGAGAAAGGCGTGTAGAGAACTTCCACGACGATTATACCATGGGGTCCGCAGTAGATGGTTTCCTTGAATGGTTAGTAGAACAAGGATATTACAGCAGTATCGAAGCTACGAGAGCTTTCAGTACTTCAAAAGTGGTAATGAAGAGGTTAACAGAATGAGTATATTAGATTATCCGGACAAACCATGTTATTCATGTGGGCAAAACACTTGGTGGTATTCAACTATAGAACCCGAATATCACGGTGTAGGATGGAGTTGTGGTATCTGTAGTCCTCCACCTACTTCGCAAGGAGTGCTTAAAATGCGCATTATCAAAGGAAACTACCTTTTAAACAAAATGCGTCATAAGATTCCGTTAAAAGATTTTAAGGCAGGCGTCAAACTATTGGAAGATTTGTGGAGCCAGGTCGAGAGTAAAGAATGTTTATACATCGAAAACGGCAAGAAATTAAAACACTGTATCCCGGAATTCCATAAAGAACAAGGGATAGAGTGTCTTGCTTGCCGGAACGATTATTGGTGGCAAGCCGAACTGGATATAGAACAATTTTGGGGGCATTAAAATGGAAGATAACAGATTATCTGAACAATTGACAATTCGCCAACTTTTACTGGTAATATTTATACTATTTCCTGTCTCTTGGTTTCTGGCTGTAGTCCAATTATTCAAGGCTATAATCAGTTGGATGATGTCCGATGAATAATTGGACCGGAGTTCCAAGGTACGAGAAAATCGGGGATTATGTGATTTATTATAGGGACGAAGAAGAACAAACAGTAATTACCCAAATCGAACGGGGGATAGGGGGGATAGGACTGTATATAATCCATACATTGCTATCCCTCACGACCATCATATGGAAACCGTAATCAAAGATGATAGTGTTCTCGAAATATGGGACGTTCCCTATCCCAATAAAACCACTTCAGAACAAGTAATGAATAGACTTGTAGGTAGGGAGGGTATCCTTGTTTTTAACGGATTCCCACTTATCAACTCGGGAGTAAGATTCGTATAATATAAACTAGAATGAAAAAGGGAGGAGAATAAATGTACACAAAAGAAATGATAATAACAGTCGAAAAAACAAGGCATATAATTAGTTTCACACTTGATAGCGACATTCACACTTTTAAACAGGAACTAGAACAAATACCAGATAATGCTAAGCTCGAAGATGTCATCGATGATGGTGATTTATACGAACTACGGTTTATTGAGACAAATGAGGTTCCAAATGAAAAAGGTAGTTGACTGGATTGGTAAAGCGTATCATTGGTTTTGGAAAGACGTGCTGTGTCGGCTTGAGCCGTTTACCTCACAGTTTATTCGAATGGCTAAAAAGTATCCGTGGTTTTGGATTTTACTACTCGCGTTACCAATATTAGCTTTCGGGAATTCAGTTTATAAGAGGGAGTGGCTAGCAGCGGTAATCTGGTTCATACTAGCAATGGTTTTATCATGGCTGGCTTATCATCTAGGAGGGTTTCTCTAATGATTAAATGTCCAAAATGTGGATTGTGTACCAGTACTTATCAAAAGGAGATTTTTCCAGGGCTATTTGGTACCGAGGATTATCCTTTATACGAGAGGGGCCAAAAAGGTGAACCAGAATACATATCACCACGATGTAGCAGATGCTACGATAAGAAAATAAACAATGAAAGGAGTACGACATGAAAATTGGTATTGACCCTGGGTTGACTGGTGCTATAGCAATATTAAACGACTCTCTTCAATGCTTGGCTGTCCATGATATACCAACTATGGCTCTTGGTGTGAAGCGTCAGCAAATAAATGCCCCAGCGCTGGCAAAAATATTGAAAGACTGTATTACTGCAACAAATGGCTCATCCGTTACAGAGCGTCCAATCCCAACAGTTTATCTTGAAGAAGTTCATTCCATGCCTGGTCAGGGAGTAACGTCCATGTTTAGTTTTGGTACTTCGTACGGGGTGGTAATTGGTGTTTGTGCTGCTCTGGGATTCCCCCTGGTACTTGTTAAGCCGAGGGCTTGGAAAAAACAGGCAGGACTCTTAGGGAAACAAAAGGACGCCTGCAGGACTCTAACGCAACAACTGTATCCGGAATTAGATTTATCACTGAAGAAACATATAGGTCGTGCGGATGCTTTAGCGATTGCACGATTTGGTTGGATGGTATAAACATGAAACATAAACATGATAAAATAGTAGAAACCCCTGTTTTTAGTTATAAAACTTACTACTGCACCTGTGGGAATGTGGAGTATTTTTGTCCGAGGTGTGCACTAATGGTATGTTCGACTCGTATGCAATTAAATGAGAAGAATAATATATGTAATGATTGTGTTAGAAAACAGGTAATGAATAGATTGGTGAGTTAAGGTGGAACATAAACATGATAAAACCGACGATACTCCAATCTATTATGATAGCGTCCGTGGTGGTTATTCCGACTACGATATTACAGGAGGTCGCTTAGCATATGTTCAAAGCATCCCTTATTGCACCTGTGGTAAAAATGGAAACTATCTGTTCTAAATGCCATCAAATAGTATGTCCCACTCGTATTAAGGGGTTCTGCAGTGATTGTATTAAGAAAGAAGTATTAACAAGGATGAGAGGTTAAAATGGAGAAAGACCAATCCCGTTCAGTTAAAAGAAGAATAGCGGCTCAGAACGATGAGCCTGCACCAAGTTTTGAGAAGGAGGATAAAATGCCAGAAAAAGAACCAAGCGAATTTTCAAAGAGGTTAATAAGCCTTATAGGGTCAGCAGACTTGCTTATTCAGCAAGCGGTGGCGGTAAAAACTCAAATAGAGGGAGTCAAAGAAGGATTAGAAGATATTTTAAAGAAGGAGAAAAAAGATGATAGCTAACATCGGATTACCGTCGGCACAAATAGGGGAATGTAATCAATTCGAAGAACAGGAAGGAAGAACTTCCAAGCAACGAACAGTCATAATAACACCATTGAGAATTACTTTCATAAATGATGATTCTTACAAGATTAGCTTCGGATGTAATTTCTGGAAGAGTTGTCAAAATACATCGTGTTCTTATTGTTTGGCCGGTATGCCTACAGAACATACTCCACGTCAATAATGCGTAAAATAATAGAGCCTCTCATTTCGAGAGGCTCTATTATTAAATGATTAAATCACTCGCTACTTTATGAACCCTTAGTCTTACATTTCGCAGAAGCATCTGCAAAAGCCTGGCGTCCACCGTGTCCACCCTGGAGCAGTGTTCCCATACAGCGAGCACGAGCATTAGGTTTCGGACACCATCTGCCGAAAGGGGTAATCTTTGATTTCATTGCACGAGCCATGGTTCTACCTTTACCCATTATAATTAGTCCTCCTTTATTTGATAATTAAATCTACCACGCCTACCACACCTACACAACCTAAATGATTAAGTGAATCGTTTAATCGCTCATTTCAATTATAAAATTATTACAATCTAACAAAAAAATATTTGGAACAGCGTCGACATCATTTTTTGTTATGATATTCTTACCATCATCTGAATCAATGTCCACTACTGTGATAGTATCGCTTTTAATATCATCTTTGAACTCTGTTTTTATTTTCTTACAAGAATCGCAGTTTTCTTGAGTTAATAAAACAAGTCTTGGATGGCAGGGACTATTGTCCGTCTTTAAAGCTATTTTTAAACAATCAAAAGCTTCTTCCATGGTTGGTTTCACTAAACATTTTTTAGTATTACTATCCATTTAAACTCCATCTCATATTAGCAAATTGTTACAGTCCACCAGCAATATAGCCGGCACAGAGTCGACGTTGTTTTTGGTAGCTATTTCTAAACCTTCCTGGGTATTTATATCAACTTCGCTGATAAGGCCAGAGGCTAAGTCTTTTTTATAGACTTCTCTTCCCTCTATGCAGCCGCTGCACTTCTCACTGGTCAATAAAATAATGCGAGGTTTACAAGCGCCCTCAGCGTTTTTAACCACTTCTTTGATACATGAAATACTATCTTCTTTATCATAGCACTCCTCAATCTGTTTCTGGCTCATCTAATACCTCCTCTCCCTCTAAATCTAATAAGGCGAGCACACTAAGGACAGTTTGCCCACTACATTTAGGAATAGTAGCAGATATGTCATTACGCTGAATACGCACATCTTTATTTTCATCTCTAAATACTTCGATGTGCCCCCCGTCTTTTAGGTTTATAGATAATTCTTTCATTTCAGTAATCCTAATATGCCCTTTTCTTCTGCTTCAGAAAGCGGGCGACCGTTTTTTCTAATAAACTCCTTAGCTATATTAAGAACGGTTATATTGCTCGCGAGTATCTTTTCTTTACGCCTGGCAGTGTTTAACAACCCCACTTGTTTAAACGGAATCGACTTTCCCGGATGAAGAGTATCTTTTAAATCATCCAGTCTCTTTTTACTCAAAATGAGTGAGGCTTCTATATCTATCATAATTTTAACGTCTTGCAGATACCCTGCGAATACGCTACTAATTGTTCTCGGGTATCCAATCCAAGTTTATTTTTAAGGTCTCTTATATGCGACCTTACCGTTACAGGTGAAATATTCATTTGACTGGCTATCTCTTTTGTGGTTAAAAAGCTACCTAACAAAGGGACGATTTTCTTTTCTGTACCAGTGAGTAAAGTACGATAATCTGCTGCTGAATCACCACGATTAGTGGCATAATCTGAATCATAGGCTATTTTATTTAACCCTTCCTCGCTTAAATCTATTATCAATGTAGAACCTCTGGACTCTGTTTTAGAGATGTACCCAAAACGATAGTTACCGGTAGTATCTACGAGTTTAATAAAATCATTCCTTTGGAACATCGTGACTCTCTTTCTTCCATTCTAAAATACATTTCTGTATCATTTTATTACCCTCCAAAAATGTTCCAGTGACTGTATTCTCTTTTACGCACTTCTTTAAGAATTTCTCTTTTTCCTTCTTAGGAGTAACGACTTTTTTCCCACTACTACCGCCATTACATTCGTTGATATAAGTAGTCAGCGCCGAGGCTGTTAAATTACTATCGGTTATCTTACCTATAATACATGTTGCCATGGCTCCCGCATCAATACTCTTTGTGCGACTCTTCTTAGGCTTACTTTCCTTAGCAGGCCGGTTAGCACAGATAGTCGCGGCTTCATCGCGGTCCTCTGTTTTCCCTGAGCAAAGCTTCGCTTCGATACAAAAGAGCTTTCCACGTTCCTCTCGTGAAAGGCCTTTCGGGAAACCTCTCATAGCGCTCGTCATGCAATTTTGGTAGTCGCTCATATCTTATACCTCTGGTAATTCCTCACTTAAATTTAACTCCGGAGGTTCAGGAATCTCTATGTCTGGTAATTCTATATCGGGTATCAGGGGTTCGTCTGGTAATTCGTCATCAAGGTTGCCACAGACATCCATGGCTGTTTGGAGCTTGGCTTCCTCTTTTTCAATCACGGAATCGAGTTTTCCTCCAATATCACCCATTTCAGGATATTCGGACACTAAAACCCCCTCCCCCATTTGTTCCCTTAGTTGTTTTAAATTATCGATGGTTTTCATCTGTTTAAGGATTTCGTCTACATTACATTCTTCTATCATTATTTACTCCTTTTCTTTTATAAGAAGGTGTGGGTTATATTTTATTAACCCTTCCTTAACATCTAAAACCTGAGCATTCCAAGTTTTACCATCCAGTTCGATTGGTTTATTGTCACCAGACTCCATTCCGATGACTCCCTTCGCAAACTTCGAAGATTCCGATATTTTTTCAACACCGGCCTCTACGGGTGTCTGGCTTACATCTTTGTACGCTTCCTTGCTCACAATATGATATTTTTTGTGACTTCCATTGAACTTAATTGTAAATTGTTTGCCTACACCTACGATTCCTTTATTTTCCAGAATCGCCCCAGGAACAGCTTCTTTAAGTGTTTTACCAGCTGCTCTATCTGCTTGTACTTTTTCATAGAGAACTAAATCTGCGTCCTTAACATTTTCCAACGCATCTTTTTGCTCTTCTGTTACTTTAACAGTTTTAGCTGTAGTCTTTGGCGCAGCCTTCTTTACAGACTCAGTTATATTTTTAAGTAGCTTTTCTGGAGCAGCGACCTTTTTAGTAGTTGTTCTCTTAGGTTTAACAGGAGGAGATTTGAGAGGTGCAGCACCAAGAGCGCTGGTAGGACAAGCAGGCGCTCTTAGCACGAGGTCGCGAAGAGTCTTAACCGCCGGTAGAATATTTTGAACAGCGGCCTCCCTGATTGTGGGGTTGATTTTGGCGACGCTTTCAAGTCGTCGCACCGATGTTTCTAGAGCATAGTCCAAGCTTTCGCTTATGATATCAATAGCCATCTGATCGATACATTTGTCCTTGAAATCGAAGATTTCATTGATGTTTATTTCTAATAAAGGGATACTATCCAGTATTTCATCAACTTTAGCGGTCATAGCCCCACCTCTGCTTCTTTATTTTCTTTCTCCGATGGTTCCATATCGCTCCTGGCATCCACATTTTTTATTTAAAATATCGTGCATGGAGAAAACGCTTTCAGCGAATAAATCGTTGAAACCCTCTTTGGACATATTTTCATAGCAAAAGTCGTGCTCGTTTACTTTGTGAGCTATATCAAAAGATTCTATCGCCCATAAAATAGCTGAGTCGCAACTCATATCTTCTATTTCTTTTTCCTTAGGGAATATCTTAGGATTGTCTATCTGAGATTTACTGCCGGGAGATTTATAATCAGTTTTTAAACCATATTCTTCCGCATGGAACCAAAAAGTATAACATATCGAAGGCGGCGAATAAATTGTCTTTCCTTTATATTGGTGGGGACGTTTTTTATTTTTTAGGGTTCCCTGTAACCAATCACAAGCGTCCATAGTTTTTTGTGCCTGCTCATGAGTGTAATTGCTCGTGAAGTCCAATGACATGTCTTTTATTTTCTCATGAACGACTTCTTTTGGAGCATACTGTTTATCTATTAGAAATTCGGATAAACGTTCTAAAATGACCTCTTCAGATAACTTTTTCATATATCACTCCTGGCGTCTATGCATCCCACTGGTTCCCATTAATTTCGACTCGGGATTATTCGTAGTTAAGATAGAGCCACAATTAGGGCAACTACCTGGTCTATTTTTATTATACATACAACTGGGACAAAAATAAACTTTTTCCGGTTCTTGTGCCTGTTTTTCGTTCGGATTAGCTATTCTCATTATACCTCGACTTCTTCTTCTATATCGTTAGCCATCTCTTCGATTTTAGCCATTATACGCTTGCTCACTTCGTCTTTATCTTCCTTACTAAGTGCGCCAAGTTTATGCTGAAACCATTCTCTCCCAATTTCCTTTCGAGTTGTTGATATAGTAGAAGCGGCTTCTTCTAATTCTTCTGCCGTTGTTAGCCCTTCCAGTTTATGTCTCGCCCTCCTGCTTTCTGTTAGCACCTTTTCGGCTAACTCTTTTTCCCAACCACTCAGTTGAGTTATCATCTCTGGTCTAAGGTCTACACGCTCCATAGCGTTAAGCTCGTCCATACACATGTTGACTCGGTCTATAACTTCCGGGGAACCTACTCCATCTCCCCCATGAGAGAATCTCACAGACTCGTTTAAAAGACCGGAACAGGTGCCGAAATGACCCATAGAACATGGAACACAACCAACAGCTATTTCCTGAGCCTTACCTGGTTGAACAATACTTTCTGAGGATTTCTGTTGTATGTTTATACTAACGGCCGGTGTTGCTTTGAGTTTTTTGGGTTCTTCAAGTTCTTCGGGTGTTCGAAGGTCGGCTAACTGTTTTAGACGCAACTCTGAACTCTGAATAAAGTTATCCATGGAATCTTCGGAATCTTCGGTGGACACTATCACTGGACTTGATTGGCGGTTTTTAATAAATTCTGAAAGGAACCGGGAGCCCTCTTGGATTATTATTGCCAAAACATTAGTTTCCATTTGACCTCCTATATATATACCATTTTGAAACATATTTTTAATTTAGTCAAGAAAGTAATTAAGGACTTGACATTATATCCAATAATAACTTATCATAGACAGTATGACAGCAAGTAAATCTCAAACGGAAGACGGATATAAATGTTTATGTGGGTTTGTTACCGATGCTCGTATGAAGTTCGTTCATCATATAGCTTCCGAAGGTAAAAGGGAAGGGAAAGACTTTCATAAGAGTTTAGGGCGTGTTAACATGATTTCTGGTGACATTACAATGCCACCCTATCTTGAACGTACTCCCGAACAGAAGGCTGAGTCCAATTTTGGGAAGAAGGTACAGAAATTAACAGCTGACGGAAAGATTGTAAAAGCCCGTGACTCAAGTGGACCACTCCGTACAACAGATGTCTTATCTACAGCTTCTGAGGTGCGCTTTGTCCCAAGAATATTTACCACCACTTATACGCCTATAATGCAGCAAGCTCAAGACGCTGCCATAAAATACTACGGTTGGCGCTCTAATATGCCCTTTGAGAACTTTCTTGATACCGTTCTCTACCTGTATTTTAAAGAGCATGGTATAACCCTTGGTCAATACATGATAGATGACTCTCTCGTTATTATAGAGAGCCACGATGATAGCGAACCAAATGATACAGAAGAAGAGAAGGAAGAAGATGGTTTAACAGTAGCAGTCGTTCCCAGTTCATAAGGAGGATGTAATTATGCCGGTAGAGAATGTCCACGAAGCTAAAAGAATAAGTGAAACAGACCCCAAAGCTGTGGCTGAAAAAACTCCCCAAGATTTGGTAGCTGTTCAAACAGAAGTAGCAAAAACACGTGCAAGAAGGGAACTTGTTCAAGAACAGCAGCTCACGGAATCTATCCTGAATCCGCCAGCTCAGGAACCCCCGTTCAAAGTTAGCGGTGGTATAAATTTAGGCAATATAGATATACAGGAACAACAGAGAGAGGCCCGAGCAGACGCGCAAAAAGAAAGAGCAGCGTCGGAGATAAGACTGAAAGAACTTGAACAAGAACGAGACCGAGTCAAAGACGAATTAAACTCAACCCGGATGATGCATTTAAAAGGTGATTTAACGACTCAAATCGATTCTCTTAAACTTGCTATCCAAAACGGAGGCAAGCACGATTTCTTCTCCGAACTTGAGGGGATTGAAAGTATCGCCGCCAAGCTCGGTTTTAGAAAGGAAGCTCCGGGCGATAATGATATGAATGCTAACATAGCCCTGAAAAGATTAGAAATGGAAATGAAGTCTATGGACAGAAAATTCGCTCTTGAAATGAAAAAAGATGACAGGTTGTGGCAGGTAGAAATAAAAAAACTGGATGCCCAGGCTTTGGAAAGCCAACAAAAATTGGCCGCGGAAAAACAGAAATATGCCATGTTGGCTAATATCCCAACCCAAGTTGGTTCAGCCCTTGCTAAAGGTCTGATGGCCAGAGGCGGGGAGGTCACATCTAAACCCGCTGAAGCGAGACCAGCGCCCATCGAAATCTTCGCCAACGAAGGGGAAGCCGGCGAGCTTTCGTGCCCTGTCTGCAAAACACAGGTTGGGATTGGCCCAACTTCTAAGACAACCATGTGTGCTAAATGTAGCCAACCATTTGTTATAAAGAGGGAAGCTACTGCGGAGGTTTAAATGAATCTAAATACTTTAGGTTCCAGTTTCTTTGCCGGGAGTCTTATCCACTTTGCTCCAGATATTTTAAAAGGAGCCATGGAAGAGTATCTCGGAAAGATTCCATTGAAAGATTTTACCCAATATATTATAGAAGATAAAAAACTGTGGGATGAACTAACCGCAGATAATCAGAATATACTTATAGACTTCGGACCAAAATTGGGAGACTTGGGATGGTTTAACAGCGAATGGTTAATGGAGTCCGCTGTAGATTCTGCCCCAGGCATTGTTTCTCTTCTTATTGGATGGCCGGAGGGAAAAGAATGGCTCGACCGACAGATAGATGATATTAAGGCACATATTTTAGGGGAGGTTACAAATGAACGACCCATTGGAATCCCAACCGAGAACCCAGTACCCAATACTGATTGATTCGTGTCCTGTTTGTGGTAGTAAAAAACGATTAGGAGCGACTTTAATACAAGAGCTCAAAGACGATTTGGTTCTTCATAAAGATTCGTTTAGTGGTGGCTTTGTACAACAGGTTCCACTTTTAGACCAAGCTCATCCACCGACTATAATAGCAACGAGTATAAAAATAAAAGTCGTGTTTATGTACTGGGATGTTTGCGAATGTGGTTCATATTATTGTACTAAATTCGACTGTGTGGAAATGCCCGGACAAGTTCAGATGAACCCACCACAGCAGCAACAACGCCGACCTGGTGGAAATGGACTCCCACCTTTAAAACTTAACTAGGGAAGGAGAATAAGTATAATGGCTACTATTATCGACGCTGATTTCTATACCGTACGGAAGAATATGACTTGCCCTGCCGATGGGGAGTTATATCTTATTATACGAAGAATAAGGGCTCCTTGGGGAGTAAGAATATGTAGGACCTTAAATCACGGAGTTAATTGGCAGATATTATATGAAGGTATTCTCGCTGGGACTTCTGGACATACTACCGTATGTAACAGAAGTTTTGGTAATTATTTTATTGGGGACGAGTATTACTGTCTTTTTGTGACTACCGATTTTATAACTTTTACAGAAAGGAAAATAGATGTTCCACTTGAAAGTTTGGATAAATGTTATGATATCTTTGTTACTCCTTATAGTCATAACCAAATATGGATTAGCGGGAGAGACGCGGCAGATCGCGACGCCGAAGCTTATTCAATCAGTGCCGGAGCTACATTTGATTGGCAAGTAGGAATCGGTAGTCACACTGACTATTCTCGCAGAACACGAATGAGCAATAGTGCTCCGTTGCATGGAATTAAGGGAGATGCCGGGGCTTCAGGTTGGGATGTTCCTATGTATTGGAACGGGGCGGCGTGGGTTAATACAGCTAGTCCCTATAGATGTAGTTACCCTGGTTATGACGGAACGACAGCGTTATTCGGATTAAAAAATACATTGACTGTTATGGGAATAAGCGTAGACCACGGAGCCACAGTCAGCGATTTGGTTATTCCAGTTGGGATGCAGGGAGGAAGTTGGCCAAATTATTATCCAACCATGTCGGTTAAAGGGAATACATTCGCAGTAAGTGTAAATAATGGGAACGACCCCGGGATATGGATGTCTTGGGATTTAGGTGTTAACTGGACAAAAACATTAGATGTTGCAATATTAGGGACTTGGACTACGATATGTGTTGAAATAGACCCGTTTGACGCCGATATTGTTTTTGCGTGGGGGGATAATGGGATGTGGCGGTCTACAGATGGCGGAGTCACATGGGTAAGTAGTGGGGTGATAGGGGTGATAATCAATAAACCGGTAGTAACAACTCTTCCTGCAACAGATATTACTTAGGAGATAAAAATAATGGAATGGACTAATATTTGCATAGAAGGTTTTTGCATGGCTGATACAGATGAGAAAGGGAACGCTCCGTGCGGGGACAGTTGCACCTCTCATTGTTGTTTAAAAAATGGTATGTGCCCTCATTTTGGTTACGCGGAAACCACAGAACGCGATGTAGCTAGCCACCCTAGATTAAGATTAATCTTAAAAGATAGATTCGGGATATGGCTAGATAATGCATATTGTAAAGCAAGATGGCTGCTATGGGATCAATTATCCTTTAACCAGAGAAAGACGGACGACTTCCTTAAAAGTATCACAACTATCGAAGTTGGAGAATGTCCTGAATTAGACGAACAACTCAATGTCGATGACAAGAAGTTTAAAAAATGGTTCAAAAAAGCCTCTAAAGAATAAATTGCACTCTCCTCTCTTGACAAAAACCCTTTTTTGATGGACTATTATTGTGTAAGTGTGCCCTCACATTTTTGGGAGGTAAAAATGCACGGTAACTGTGCTTCATGCGGATTCCCTGTTCTAATAGCTGATTATGAAAATCCAGTCACTTGCCCATTTTGCGGTACACTCAATCAACCTTCGAGTTATTTCCCTACAATTTTAATCATATTAGCCCTAGTGGGAGCTATTATTCTAAAAGAGGTACGAAAATGAGAAAAAGATGGGTACAATCGAGCCAAGAAATGAGTGGCGAAGAAAAATTAGCCGACGCTGAAGAAAAATTAGCCGACGCCGGCAAACATTGGACACATTATCTGGAAGATAAAAAGATGGATGCGACGATACAGCTAGGGGAATGTGGATGCCTACCAGAAGTATTTATAAAAACTATTCGTTCTGCTCTACAAACCGAAGCTATCACGATTGAACATGTTTATATAAACGCCTTAAAATCACAGAAGGGGGATTTTGACTGGGGACCAACAATTTTAGAGAAATACGCAGAGGTAGCACTAATAGAATATACGCTGGACATGCTCAAGAATATACCAGTCTGCCCCATCAGGAGTAAGAATTAGTTAAATAGGAGAATAATATGGAACCAGGGACTATTGTTATAAACGACCAACCG
>Ga0207997_1001081_pt1 | contig 14128 bp, 30 predicted proteins | sample AntAceMetag02UKN_FD_184777 | JGI IMG/M metagenome (GOLD analysis project Ga0207997, IMG submission 184777) | Saline lake microbial communities from Ace Lake, Antarctica - Antarctic Ace Lake Metagenome 02UKN (SPAdes) (version 2) | ecosystem: Environmental > Aquatic > Non-marine Saline and...
GACGATAGCTAGATTCAAGTGTCCTTCGTTCTTATGACCTCTGAAATTCACCCAACATATTCTTAATCTCCATGCTTCATCAAGATAACGTTCTGATATTAAAGAACTCATTAGATACCACTTAACAAGCGCAATACCATCACAGTCATCAATAATTCTTCCATTATCTAATTGAACATATAATGCTTCTGGACTTGACCAAATATCTTGTGTTTCTTTCTTATAATGGAAACTAAAGTTATCTATGTAATTGCTTATCCTATACATGTCTGAAATAAAACCTGTATTTGTGCCTTTTAGAATATACTCATTAGCATAATCACAAAACAAATCCTCTTCTTCCTTTGTCATCTTAGCGTATGTCGATAAACGGTGTGGTTTACGTTCCCCATCACGTATTGCAATATGGAATTTTCTTATGCTTTCTTGTCTTGAAACATAGTGCCTAAAATTTTGTAAATCGTCATGCGGAAAGAACCTAGAAATCCATTCTGTAAGTCTGTTTCTTGATATCTTTAATGATTGTCTATCTAATGAAATAGCTTTATCATGGGCTTGTTGTGTAACTCCACCAAATAATTTAACTATTCTTTCTGGAAATGTTAGTTTTATTTTATCGTATGTACATACGCTTGTATTCCATTTTGATTGTTCATTCGTCATTATCATCACCATATTTATGAATACTCTTAGTGCACGCTTTACACATGTTGCTATCTTCTTCTGCAGGTACAGACATACAATACGTACATAATCTTTCTTTCTCTTTAGGTTTTTCATCATCATACCGATGCCATAGATTCTTTTTCTTATCAGGATTTGCAGCAATAATTGGTTTAGATAAAACTTCTTCTGGATTTTCTATTTCTTTCTTTACAGATTCTTCAATAGGTTCAGATCGTTTTTTTAATATATTATTGATAGGTAATTCAAGGGGCGATTCCTTCTTTGGCATTTTAAATTTATGTATACCTAACTTACCTGCTTTAACATAAATACTAGCCCTAGGATGTTTAATATTTTCTAGGATATCAAGCCATGATGCAGTAGCATAATTTTCTTTTAACCATTTTTCATCTTCAGGCGTCCATAGATTCATCTTAGTACGTATTATAGGAATCTTATTTGATGTATCTAATATAGGAGTAACATCAACATCTCTAGAACATAATACTGTCACTTTTGATTTAGGATATTCGATCTTAGGTCTTTCAGTAGTAGTTATAGGAACACTGGCAACTTCTTTTAAGCGCCTTTCATCAGATAGGCTTTCTTTTTTCAATTCATCTTTAATAGCTTTTACGTCTGAAGCGTAGTCGGGAATTGAATCAGGATTATCAAACATAGCCTCTATTCTCGCATATACTTTAGGGTGGATATCTAACTCTACATGACCTCCGGCTTCGGTCTTTCTTTGTATTATATATTTTGGTAGTTTAACTTCATCCTCTGAATCAAAATACTCCCCTGTAATATCACATTTTTTTGCATCGATTTTTACCACCCTTAGTATGTTTTTTTCTATGACATTTTTTACATAATGTTATTCCATTATTTATATCAAACGTTAATTTTATGTTTTTATTTTTAATACAATTTGCAAATGTTATTTTATGATGTGCTTCAATATGACCTCTTTTTAAACCACAATCTTGACAAGTATAATTATCTCTTTCAAAAACAGATTTACGCCATATTTTTAATCTAGAAGAATTTCTGAATCTTCTATTGAAACCATTTTTGAAACCATTAAATTCTATTTCTTTTGTTTGTATTAAACTTTGTTTTATCCTGGTTTCTAATGGTGTTATTTTTCCTTTATTATGAGCAACACAACCTTTTTTTGATATGGACATATGTTTTCTTGCTTCATCAGATTTTCTTTTACCTTTAAGAGCTATACTTATTTTATTCTTTTGTTCTTCAGACATAGGTTTTCCTTTATTATTTGAAATCTTGCCTTTGTTTTTTAATGATATTTTTCTTTTAGTTTCATCTGTAACAATATGATCTTTACGATAGCCCTTTAATCCTTTATTCCAAGGCGCCTGTCCCTTTTTAAATTTAGTTTCAACCATTTTTATATTATTTCATCAATATTATTCATTTCTTCAATGACATGTTTACAGCCTATCTTGATCAGCAATAGACCATCAGGACTCTTATCAACCTTCGCCTGGAACTGTTTCTCTGTCTCTGTATTAAGTATCTCTATTCCAAACAATGGCTTTAAAACCAGTATATCAGGTATATTCTTTCCAATAGGGAACTCAGTAACAAACGGTATCTTCTTCTGTTTTAAGAAATAGCATAACTTACTCTTGGCCATGAAATGATAATAACCCTCGATGCCTTGGATAACTACTTTATTGAGTTTCTTACTATAATTAACAAGACCGTAATGACTGGAAAGTGCGTTTATCTTGATCTGTTCTTCTTCCGTGAAACCTAATCTATTTGTTTTCATAAAATCACCAACGCTATGATATAATATATTGACCAAGGAACTACAAACGCTTCAACCAACCAAGGGAATTCCGAGGGCATCATTTCTTTTTCACTCGTTTGTTTTTTGTTGGTCGCCCACTTGAGTATTTCAATAAGTAATCAATCTTATCACGCATTTGTCTTAGGTGATTATTGAGTAACCTGCTCTTATGAGTTAGATTCCCAACCCTTACATTAGCTTGTTGTAGGCTATATTTCACAAGATTTAATTCAGCTTTAACATCCCTGAATTTCGATTTGTATGTTGTTTCAGTTGTCATTTTCTACGACTCTTTTCATTTAGTAACTGTTGAAAATAATCTCTGTCGCCAGTACCAGTATCAGGATGGTTCTTCTTTATCTCAATCTTTAATGTTTTCAATTTTATCCACCCGTTTTTCTTTATATATTTACTTTTTCAATTCATAATATTTATTAAAATCGAAAGTTACTTTTTGTCCTTTTGTGATGAAGCATTCTTTTTCAAGTTCTCTAAATATTTTAGTTTTTTCTTTCATTTCTTAATCACCATCCTTCGTATAATATTTTATATTTTGTCATTTTTCAGCTTTTCTATTTTTCTAAAACTTCTTTTTTGAAATCAATCCAATCATGCGTGTTAATATCTATTGTACCTGTCTGAGTGTTCCAAAAATTATTCTCTAAAATATCTATTGCATGTTTAACTCCTTCAAAATAAGATTGTAATTTCTGCTTTTGTGTTTCATCATAAATTATGTTTGCTTCACTTTCCTTTAAAGAAAGTTGTTGCATTATTCGTTCAATCACTTCTTTATCTCTTTTCATTGTCGTTCACCTAATTCATTTTCATATTTTCTTGTTTTAACAAATAATACATATCTGAAACTTCTGAAAAATCAAATCTAGGATTTATAGTATAACTTTCAATTTGAGGTTCTACCAAATTTTTTCTATTTTTCATAAACGTCTATTAAATGTAATGCTCTTTGCATACCATCTATGAAGTGTGCAAGATTGCCTTCATCCCAATCGTGTTGTTCTAACCCTGTAATTTTGTAAAGTTGATTGTAATCATCATCGCATAAATCCCATTCTGAATCATCATACTTCTCTTTCAATTCATCACAAATTTCTTTTAGCTTTTTTATATCTGCAAGTACATATTTATTTTCCATTGTGACCTCGTTCCCCTTTTCTATTTTTGAAATGTGCATCTAATTTCTCACGGACGAAGTAAGATAAATTCATATTATCTTTAACGATTAATTCTTTCATCCATAATGGGATTATTACAGTTGTCCTTTGTTCTTTCACATTTCTATATGTCATTTTTTCCCTTAGTTTCTTTTAGTCCACCTATCTATACAGAGGGAGTTTATTTATTCTTGAACATATCAGTTATGAAGCTTCGCACAGCCCATATATGGTAGCAAATTTCTGAATGTTCTTTCTTGCTACGCCACAAGCTGCATTGAGCATTAAAGCATTTAATTTCTTTTGTCGGCTTACAAAACGATACCTCCGTTTCCTTGCCATTGTTGCCATCAACCAAGAAGAGCATCTCATAGTCATCCTCCTTGATAAGCTTAACCCTGCCTGTTTCAAACAAACGTTTCCCTTTATCTTTTCTTGATTCATACATCTTCATCCTTTTCAAATAAATAATAATCGCTATGTGTTTCATTAACATTCCTTACTTTCATATTTGTTGCTGCAATTCTAGCATACCTTCCAAGTGTTGATCCATTTGTTAGAACGTATCTTTTGTTTATTATTGCATTAACTTCACATCTGAACGCCCATTTCTTGATTGCGATTCCGAGATGCCTTCTTATTATAACGCTTATTGCATCAGATCTAGCCCATGTTTTTTTATCATTTTTCATTTTAATAATCTGGATAAATTACTTTTTTTGACTATTGTTGTGAATGTTTTTAGTTCTTCAATTAAGCATAATGTTTTTTCTTTACTAGGTTCTACAAGTTTATGCCCTTTACTATCTGCACCTATATTGATCCATTTTGGTTTTATAGCTTTAAGATTTGCCACAAATAATTTTAAATTAAAATCCATAATTGGTTCTACAGTTATCATAAAAGGATATATAGAATTATTTTGAATTATTTTAATTGCTTTAAATCGTTCTTCTATAGTTGGAGAATTATTCATTTGATAATGATGTTCATTACTTTCAATAGTTACTCCAAGAGTTGTATTTTCTGGAAATATACCCATACAACCATAAAATCTAATTGGATTCTTTGTTTGAAATAAATACTTATTTTCAGGATATTTTCTACAATGTTCTAATACATCTAAAATCCACGATTTAGGTACATTTGAAGCAAACATATCTGTTGAGCTTCCAACAAAGATAAAATTACCCGATCCAAGATCTTCATTTAATTCTTTTTCAGACATTCTAAGCGGTTTTAATTCTCCAAACTGTTTCATATAACAATAACTGCAATCATGAATACATTTACCTTTTATTGGATTCCATGTGTGAGTTACAAATCCATACATGTTTCCTTTCGATTCTCTCATTACAATCCCTCCAAAAGATTATCATTTTTCATATTTGTTACCAACTACTTCTATAAAATTTGTTAGCTTTTCAGTCATTACGAATTCGTTTTGACCTGTAGATCTATCATAAGGACTAAACCTTGCAACGAATCTTCCGGGTAGTTTTACAATAAGTGCTTTAAATCCCGATACCAGAAAATCAATATCATCAGTGTCATCGAATTTTATTATGTCTCCTTCAAATATTTTATTAGCTTTCTTATCAAGAACACCTGTGTATTGCATTACTTCAATATCATCGTGATCTGGTATATAAACGCCAATACCTGCACCAACAATCATAGGATCAATGGATAATGCTAAAGGAGTTATCTTTTGTAGATCGACCATCTTATTTTCTTTCTTATGCCAAGCTCTAAATATTAGTTCATCCATCTTTATTCCCCCATACATAATTTGCACTTATGCGGTCTTGTTTCACTTCTTAATGATATAGGTCTATACTTACCACAGATTCTACACTTAAACGTAGCCTTCGGTAAATATTGAACATGCTCTTGTGTTTTAGTATTGGTTTTCATTTTTGCCATTTTGAATATGAAACTCCAGATCACGTCTAGCGCAACCAAACAGGGTTTTTCAGTCATTACAACTTTTGATTCACCCTAAACATTCATGAGTTTGGTTGCTTTACTTGATTGGTATTCTGCTATCACATTACTGTTGCCAACCAATCAGTGCTATTTAACGTCTGGAGTTTTGAATATAAAGACCCACAGGATGGTTAGTCCTATGAGTCAGGTTCATTGATTAGTGTCAAGATATAATGACCATTACTTCTTTTTCTCAGCTACAGGAGGGATATCTTTAACAGATATAGTTTCTTCCTTCACGAGATCTTTACTTCCTGACTGATCATCAACAGGTGGTTGAGTTTCAACAGGTATTCCCCATAAGATTTCCTTACCATCTCGGTTTACAACTTCTAACTTTATAACAGCACCAACCAGATTCTTACTATCACAACCGTATCTTTGGTTTAGGTTTTTCATGCTATCTTTGTTAGGTGACCAAACCTTTTTCTTGCCGTCCATCTCAATAGGCAATTCTAGTTTAGGTCCATATTTGTTCTCTGCGATTTTACCTTCTCCAGTTATTACACATAGTTTCTTTGGACTTTTCTTAACCAGTTCGGCTGTTAGATATTGTCCTTCCATTACTTCCGTATAGTCTACCATTTTGGCATCTTCTCCCTCATTAGTTATGAGCATCAATTATTTTCACTTTGGTTTTAACTCCTCTATTACCGCCTATCGGACTACACTCATAGCATTTTAGTCTTTTACCACTCAATGTTTTAAACTGTTTCCAACAGACAGTACAGGTTTTTTTAAACGGGATCTTATTCATTGATTATCCCTGAACTCTTGCGATAGTTTAACAGCTCTAGTCGCCTTAAACATATTAACTTCAAAATTAAGCTTATTCTCATGGAGCTTTATGTCTTTTGTCATCTGGTCGAATAATTTACAAGCATTAAGATATCCCGCCTCAGAACCTAGCTTTTGTTTTGTAGCAAACGATCTGGATTCCGCATTAGTATATTTCTTCTTATCGTCTTCATCTTTTTCTATGGATATCTCAAACTCTGTCTTACTTGCGATATTATCTTTAGCTAATTTCAACTCTTCTAATCTAAACTTCATTGCAGCAAGTTTGTTTTCAAGTTCGTATATTTTTATTGGGGCTTCCATTATCTCTTCATCTAAGTTAAACTGCTTTATTAATATATTGCAACCTAACCTATCTTTTTCATCAGTACCGCCAGTAATGTCTATAATTTTAGCAATATATCTTGTACCTTTTTTTAGGCTTTCATGGTATTGATGACATAGATTTTTACCCACATAACCAAGGCGTATATTGTCTTGTGTTACTATCTTAATCGCAAACTTATCAACAGGGTTTTCAGGTTCTGGTACTAGGTTCAGGGTTTGTCCAGGTTTTAAACTCCTAAGTGTGTCCTGAGCTCCCGCCTGAAACGTAGTTCCTTGTATTTTAGTTCTGATCTCCCCCGAGATGTTAGTTTTAGTTTGGTCTTTAAGAGGTGATTGTAATTCTTTTTGAGAAGGTTGTTCAACTTCTGCACCTGCGGGTCTTGGATCATCAGAGTTTGCTTCTGGATATTTCACTGTTGCACCATTAGATTTTGTTTCATCAGGTGTATTTCTAGTGAAACTTGACCATTATTTTCTGGTGTTTCCTTTTCTTCAGGGATTGATTTTTGATTATCAATACCTTTTATTTCTTCCATACTTTCAAGCTCTTTATCAAGCTCTTGTGAATCTTTATCCGTACTTTCTTTAGTTATTTCATCCATGTTATATCACTCTCGCTACTTGTTTTATCATTGGTTGTAATCTTAATCTTGCAGGTATTTCTACATCACTTAATTCTGCAAAGAAGTTTTTAGGTTTGCCACCAGGAAGTCTAGTACAAACAAGCGGTCTATCGATCCTTAGATTTGATGGAAAACGAATCGCTATTACACTAGCACCATTATCCAGCATCTGACCAGTGTAATATTTATCAGCTTTTTCAGCATATTTCAAATTTGACATGACTATTAACCTCCAAGTTGTTTTATTATAAAATATTAATGTAAAACACATATATAAAACTTTCTATTTCTTCGGTGTGAACTTAATTGTAAGCTCGATATCAAATCTCTTTTTCACCTGTTTCCAGACGTAATGTGTTGTAGACATTGTACGCTTTATTGCATTACTCAGTCTTTGATAAATCGGGTCATATTCTATTTTACCAATGCCTCTTATTACTAGCTCTTGGTTTCTTGGTAATTCAGAAATTATTTTTTCATCAATTATGATGTTTGTTTTATTCAATTTATTCCACCTGTAGTTTTGTCTGATCCTTATGTTTTGCAGCATGACTCAATTCGCACTTATTGGCAAGATCTTCTGTAGGATAAACTTTATTACATTTACCACAGACCCACCCTTCAACATATATAGTTTCAATACGATCTGTAGAACATTGATATGCGCAAGCTGTTGCATCTTCATAATTACTATGTGTTTTATTACAGAGAGTGCATTTGTACTGTTCAGTGTCTTTGAATTCTGACACCTATTTCACCTTCACTATTCGTTCACTATTAAAGACCCAGTCTATTATTTTTGTATTGCCCTTTATGAGCTTCAAATAGGATTCTTTAGTTTCAGGATCTTGCTTCACTTCACACAACAACTCATCCCTTAAAGGAGTAAACTTAACCCTGTCACCATAATCTAATACGATATCATTCTTATCAAGCATCATCATGATCATCCTTACAGCAATCTTCTGCTTCTTTCTTTGTGTCAAATTCTTCTCCACAATCTCCACACATATACTTAACTGTTTTTTCAAATTCTCTAGGACAACAGTCTTTTGCTTCTTTAAGAGATTCGTGAATTTCTCCACAATCGGGACAATCATAATAAGTTATTTTTTCAACATACATTATAATCCCTCCTTTTCCTGACATTTTGTGCATATCATTTTATTAGTTTTCTTTGATCGTTTTAGGTCATCAGTAGAAAGTCCACACTCTTGACACATTAACACTGGTTCTCTCAACATATTCTTTATTTTCATATCGCAATCAATACAGATACATCTCTTTTCATCATGCTTTTTACTAACACAATCTTTGGCAACGTAGCTTTTACAAGAAGTACAATAGAAAGCAGGTATAAGGTCTTCATCAATTCGTTCGTTTGTCATATTCATCAACCTCCAAGTTGCATAATCTTTAAGTTCTTGTATATTATACAACATACTTATATATAAATATTTCGTTTTTTAATAGAAAAAAGGCGGGGTCGGGTACTTGGAGGTGATAATTCCTAAGAAATACCGGGTTGCCCTTTACATCATGAGTTCCCCAACCGACCCCTTGGATATGAATATAGATGATTCTGTTATTTAAACTTATTGAAATTTATTACTAAATAATCTCTTAAATATCTTGCTTACTAAATTAATATCCCAACCGTTCCCAGCTAATTTATAGCGTTGAGAATTTGATAATCCTTCTAGGTTTATTCCGTCATCTAAGAACCCCATGAGTCTGAAACACTCGGTCGGTGTAAGCTTTCTTATTCTCATATCTTCAGTTAATACGTCACGTTGGTCATTTGTTTGCAATGTACCAACAGATTGCGATTGTACTCTTCCACGCCTTGTTTCAGAATTTGGTTGTTCGAGGTTTATTCCATCGCCAGGTTTTACTTCTTGATACCTTTTAGCTGTTGCATTCTTAACACATACATAATTATCTTTCTGAACTGTTGATAAGCAATTACTCGTCCCGTCTGTCTGCGGTTCTAGTCTTTGTTCTGTAGGACTTCCCGTTGTTCTATCTGAAGGATCCTTAGGATTTCTTCCTCGCGACGCTACTATGAACGGTTGTCTGTTTCCACCTTGCATAGCATTTAATGTTGGGCTTATTCCTTTTTCTGAATATAATCTATCATTAGAATGCTTTGGATTATTTACTTGAATAATTTGCCATCTTTTTTTTTCGATAAACCCTTTTATATTTGTCCCCTTGAAATAATTAGCATCAATACAATACGATACATCTTGGTTTGGTAATAATTGTTTTACAGTTTCTTCTTTCAGATAATACTTCTCATCAACTTCATCTTCAAGAATATCTTTAAGTTTTAATTTCAATTTCTCTTTCTCGGGAAACGTAAACTCCATGAAATCCCAACCGCCTAATTTACACACATACCAGACACGTTCTCTATTCTGAGGAATCCCATAATTTTTAGAATTAAGACATTTCCACGCCACACCATAACCTATTTTCTTTAATGTATCTAAAACTGTTTTATGAGTTTTACCATTATCATGACTTAAGATACCTGCCACATTTTCTAATACGACATACCCAGGTTTCTTATGGTTTAGTATTTTACATATATCAAAGAATATATTGCCTGTTTTTTTAGATTCAAAGCCTTCTCTTTTACCTGCAATACTAAATGATTGGCATGGGAACCCCGCTAAGAATAAATCAAAATCAGGAATATCTTCTGGATTTATTAGAGATATATTACCATAATTCTTAGGAATTTTCATTGTTCCCATAAATCGTTTTGAGCCATTATATGGAACCCAATCATCAACAACTTCTCTATGGTTATGTTCATAGCATTGTATTGCGTACTTATCAATCTCTGAATAGCCAACACACTCAAATTGTATTCCTGCTTTCTTTAATCCAAACGATCCGCCACCATAACCCGCACATCCCTCAAACATTCTTATTTTATTTTCCACTTTCAATCACATTCTAATACATATTTGTTCTTCATCTTTATGATATTTCTTTAAAATTATGGCTTTCAACGGCACATACTTAATCAATTTATTCTGTTCAGAAGAAATCAAATCTATTTTCTTATCTCGCTTCATTATTTTTAATTTAACTTCTAACTCTATGGCTTCATATTCAGTACCATATATATAATCAACATAAACTAATTTCTTCTGAGCATTTCTGAAATTATATGAGAGGAATTTACTATTCAAACACAGGATATGTTGTTTCAATCTTCTGATAATATCATCGGTTTGTCCCACATAATGACATAATTTAATACCGTAAAACTTACTCTTGTTGCCTCTATTATCAACATCTATAATATAGATATATCTTAATTTCTTAACATCAGCTTGATTTTTTACTATAGAACTTAACATATGATTTCAATTCCTGTTTTGTGAATTTTCTCTTAAATGTAATATTAAAACGAGTACATAACGGTTCTAATTCTTTTCCTTCAAATAATAATTTAGGGATTTGTTTTATGAATCTAAGCTCATCACGTGTTAAAGAACTACCAAATGTTTCTTTACGAATTTCTATTTGATCGATTTCATCTTTTAGAAGTATTATTCTTTTTTCAGACTCTGCAATCTCACGTTTTTTATCATCAATACTCATGAAAGAATCTCTATATATCTTTTCAACCCAATCTGAAAAATTAAAGCTGCACTCTTCCTTCCGTTTTTGTATATCTTGAGAAATATCATCCGGAATACTTATTGTTTTGTGAGATTTTCCCATTCGTATCATCCTCTAATTTAGTATCAATTCGTCTTCTTTGCATTATTTGTTCTTTTCTGAATTTAAGAACTTCACCACGCACAGTTTTAATAGTTACAAAACCATCTTTATCCGGAGATTCAACAGTCCCAGTATAATAAAAATTACCGTTATTTTTAGAAATCTCGATCTTTTCGAGTTTATTCGTATCGTTCATAAAAATAATTAAGAGTGTATTCATATTTAAATATTTCTTTTTTCACAAGGATTTTCACATTATACGTACAAAACAATAAATCATACGTATTGGCGCCTATATATATTATATATTTAATGCTTTTTTTTCTATACGTACGTAGTACGTACGTACACTATTAAAACATCCAAAAAAGAGAAATAGAGTTTTCCATAAGAAGTCAAGGGGCGGGGGTGTTCAGGCGCCAATACGTACAAAACACCAAATCATACGTATTATTTTTTCTTTTTGAAAGCATCTCTTTGCGTAATATAGATATTATTGAATACGTTTTTTTCATGTTCTGTGATCAAAAATTGGTAATATCCCATTGCGTGTGCATATAAGAACTCTAAATGATTGAATAACACCGTATCTTTCGATTGTGTTGCGTTTTCTAGCCCACGAATAAGGCTTTGCAATGAATTGTATATATTGGGTAGCTTTTCTTTAAAGCCTCTTAGAATCGATTTATATGCATCTGAATCATAATGTATGTGTGTGAGTTCTTCAAGGTCTAACATGCTCAATCACATATCCGTTATCATCATCACTATAAGCGTAGAACTTATGAACCCTAGTGATCCCGTATTTTTCAAAAATATATTGTTTATCTTTCAAGAGTTGTATATCTGCTTTAAGTCTATTTTTATAATTATCATTAGTTTTAACTTCTGTGCCATAAGCGTAATTCTGTGCTATATTAATCACTATAATATCTGCTTCTCCTTCAGTACCATCTTCAAGGATATATTCGAGCTCTGTCTCTATAAGTCTATTAGGATTAATCCTTGCAAGTCTATTTTCCAGAGAGAATATTATGTTATTATGCTTCATCGTTAAAACCTATATATTTAGGGCGCTTTGTTGTTTTGTATGATAATTCGCCACTTTTGGAATCAAAGAAATATTTGACATTACTATCCATTTCGTACATTTGTGTTGTTCTATATTGACAGTATAAGTCAGTGATATATTTCTTGATAGTATCTATCTTAGCCAGATACTTCTCTTCCTGTCGTTCTAATGCTTGCGTTGATTCGTTTATGAGTCGCATGTATTCAGGCTGTGTTATCTCTTCAAGTGTTAATTCCTCTTCTTTTTCTTTCGCCATATTAATCAACTTTATTTTTTCATATAATAATAAGATTCTTTCTTTTCTGATGCCTTGAATTCTTCAAAACCCGAATATACAAATAAACGTCTTATTTCAATAGGTATATCCATTTTGAACAAATGTTACATAAATATAAACCTGCTGCAATCGGAGTGATAACAACAGGCTAAAACATAGTGCGCCTTTGCCAAAACATCGGGGGTGGTATAAGACAAGGGCTAGAAAACACTGAGTATTAATTTTTCTTTTTCTTTGGAAACTGTTTAGCGATGATATTTTTTAATCGAGTTACTGAGCCTTTTATTGAACTCAATTCTGCTTTGTCGATCTTGCCATCTTTGTTTTTGTCTATAAAATTCCATAAAGAATTTAGACAGCTTTTTAATAAAAAAAGTAAAAATTTATTCAATTTTATCATCCTGCTTTCATCCATCCATAACTACACACATACCAACCTGATATTTCATTATAGCATCTAGTTTGTAACCCGTCATCATTTATACTACTAAGTCCACCAGGACATTCTCTAGTATCTGATAGTATATGCTTTTCATCAAAACAGTTGAATTCTGTAGGAGATAGTTCTTTAACATCTAACATTTCTTCTAATACTTTTATTCTATCTTCTAATTTTTTCAATGATAATTCTTTTTCTAATTCTTCAACACGACTGAGTAATTCTTCGTTCTCGTAAATTACCGCTTTACTTGTCGAAATAAGCATGGCTATAATTCCTGAAACATCTACTCCTTCTCTGCCTTGTACTTTATCGCCTTTTCTATATAATAATTTAGAAGTATCTCCTGCATCATCATACATATCATTTTCTGCGATATAAGTTCCGTCATCATATATATAATCTGGAAAATCAGAATAGTCTAATAATGGCATGTCTTCTTTGCCATCAGAATCTGCAAGACCTTCATAATAAATTTCTCCATCTACGTCTATTGTTCTATATCTTCGTGATGCGAATAGTTTCGCAATATCATCAATCTCTTCTTCTTCTGTCAAGGGTACAGCTTCAACTTCATTAAGTGCATAATCCTTATATGTTTTGAAATCTTCTTTTATTACTGCTGCAACTTCAAATTTTTCTTCTGCACTGAGACCTGAAGATTTACTTGTTATTGCTAAACTTTGATCGTTTAAATCTCGAACAGCTTCTACTTCATCTAATGATAATTCGGCAAGTTTTTTCTTACCAACAGCTTTCATTTTATCGAGTTGTTTATCTCTACGTAATTGCATATCAAACATAGTATTATTAATAAAATCATTATTAGCAATCTTCTCGATAGCTTCTGTTTGTGAAATTCGTTTTGTGCCTAAATTTTTAATAAGGTTCTTTGCTTCCTCCGAATCTATATCAACAATACAACCTCTATCGTATAATACTTTATAATTTACTCCATTCGCATAATACGATGCAGAACCGAAATTATAACCTCCTGAACTGACTAGATCTATATCTTTGTTAAACGCAAATCCTGCACTAGCAGTTGAATAAACATGATTAAAACTTGGATTTTGACTTCCAAATTTATTAACCACACCGTACGCATTTTGTGCCATAAGTCCATCAACAGTTAAATTATCTTTTAAAGCCGTGTTTCCATGAACTGTGAATGCACCATATCCACCACCATGACC
>Ga0207997_1001084_pt1 | contig 14114 bp, 23 predicted proteins | sample AntAceMetag02UKN_FD_184777 | JGI IMG/M metagenome (GOLD analysis project Ga0207997, IMG submission 184777) | Saline lake microbial communities from Ace Lake, Antarctica - Antarctic Ace Lake Metagenome 02UKN (SPAdes) (version 2) | ecosystem: Environmental > Aquatic > Non-marine Saline and...
ATTAACTAAATAAGTTGTTGATTTTGTTCCTGTATTTGTTATTGTAGATCTTACAACTAATTCTCTTCCAGCTTTACCGCCTTCATCTAAAGATGCGCTTACAAGTGCTTGTGATAATGCACAATTTCCTGAAACTCTAAGAGAAACATCAAAAGTATCTTCTGAAGATTCATCATAAGAACTTGTATCTTCTTCATCTTCGTCTTCATCATAATCATAATAAGTTCTAAAGTGGAATGTGTAATCTTTTTCTTCAATACCTGTAGGTATTTCAACTTCAAAAATAACTGTCTTAGAATCTCCTACATCTACATCTCCTTCAATTACTCCCCACAAATCAACTTCTAATTCTTCATTGTAAAAATTAATTAAAACATAATCATTCCCTAATGCATCATCATCTCCAACATTCCAAACTTCAGCTTCAATAAGATGTGTTCCTCCGCAAGAAACTTCAATTGGTAAATCTAATGAATCAACATCAACAATAACTGCTTGGTCATCATCAGCTGCTTCTACAGAAAATGTTGTATAATATTCTTCCTCTAAATCGCTAGAATAATCAAGACAAAAAGAAGACTCCTTGATTGTATCTTCATCATTATATGCTTTTACTCTCAAAATATAATTTCCTTCTCCTAATTCTTTTGGATCCACTCTAAATTCAAAAGTATGTGAAGCATCTTCTTCAGCATCAACATTTCCTAAATCAAATTCTTCATCATCTTCAGAAATCCAAATTAAATCCTCAGCAAGATTAGTGCTAAAATCAGCGTCATCATCATTAAAAACCCCTAAAACAAGAATAACATCGTCCATATCCATATCATCATCCTCATCAAATTTGTTTTCAAGTTCAACTTTAACATTAATTGTGTCCAAAGCATACCATTCTTCCTTATCACCTTGTCCTTCATTTGAAATATCTACATTTAAATCAAGTTCATCTAAATCTGAAGGAATTGCATCTTCATCATTAACAAAAGACCTATACTCACAAAAAGATTTTACATAATTTAAAGTAAAAGTTTTATTATCTGTATGGTCTGAAGAATTTGCAACAGTTACTACTTCACTATAAATTGAATCAGTTATTAAAGGGCTTAAAGTAAATGTAAAGTCCCCAGTAAATACTCCACTATCAGAAGGAGTTTCTGTCGCAGAACCAGTTACTGTAAATTGAATTGGGGTTTGAACAGTAAAGTTATCATAAGCAGTAAGGGTAATTACTTGCTGTTGTCCAGGATATGTAAATGTATCAGAAGAAACTGGAGTTAATATTAAGGCAGCACTAGTTAATCCAATAACTAATGCCAACACTAAAATACTTAGAGTCATTAATCCTAATGTTTTTGCTTTCATTTTGTAGTCATTTGAGAGTTACTGTGGTTTATAAAGTTTTGTATTCTATAAAATATATGCTGAAAATAGTTATGTCAAAAAGTTTAAATATCCTCGAGGATTAGATGTATTAATAAAAATGACTATTAGATCTAAAGAAAACTCTGTGGGTGCATGGGCTTTTTTAATAGGTGTTATTTTAGCAATTGTTATTGGAATAGGTACAACTTTAATTTCAATCCCAGAATTAGTTAAATATAGTGCACAAATTTATGGTGTTTTAGTTATTCTTGGTTTAATAGTAGGAGCCTTGAATGTTACAAGTAAAGATTCTCACACATTTATGATTGCTGGAGCAGTGTTAGTAATTGTTAGTAAATTTGGAATGGAAAGTATTACTGGTTCTTTAATAGGTATTGGAATAGGTGATGCTGTTACATCAACTTTTGCTGCTTTATTGGTTTTATTTGTTCCTGCAACAATTCTTGTGGCTCTAAAAGTAGTTTTCTCAATAGCAAAGGTTTGAAAACAACAAAATAATAAATTGCTCAGCCTAACGGCTTTGAGATAAAACTATTAATGTAGAATTTTCCAATAAAATAATTATCTAAGGATATCACGAGATTATGAGTACAATTTAGGTAGCAGTAATTTTTTCGCTTCTTTTATCTTATTTATGTTAATTATAGAACTATCCATGTCAAACCTAGACTGAAATCAAGATTTCGTCAGAAGTCTTGATATATTTATCACCTTGCTGTCCATATCAAGCCTTGGGCAAGCTGTATTTATCCAAGAATCTAAACCAAAGTTTTCAAATTCATGTATATTAATAGCATTACTAATAAATAGGTAAGAATTCTTTTTTAATTTCTTTTTAAGATTTAAAGCTCTTTGAAGGTTTTCTTGGCCTGGTTTTGTGGATATTAATATACCTACATTTTCTGCATTAAGGAATTTTAAATATGAGGCCTTGTTCTTTTTCTCATATAATTCAATATCTTTTTCAGATATTTTAGTTAATTGGTTCTTTTCTAATATATAAATAGGAAGTTTTGTCTCATATGCTAATGAAATTGCATGAAACCTGCCAGAGCCTATTAATAGTACTGCTTTTGTGTTTTTAGGGAATTTTGGCTGATTACACCCTAAAACTTGGATTATCTTTAAAATATTGTGATTTGTTAAAATCTTTTTTATTTCAAATGCAAGTTCTTGATATTGAATAGAATAAGCTATAACTAAATTTTTTGGGAGCTTTTTTGATAATTCTCTTATCTTGCCTATATTTAAGGTTGCTTTTGATTTTGCTGGAATGAATATGGTTTTTGTCATTGTAATGGAAAAGATTTGGGGTTTTTAAAAATTTACTTGCTCGCAAACTTGTAAGAATTAATTATGTTGTTAATAAAAAGAAAATTTGGTTATGACATAATTGTGGAGTGTATTTTTAGTGTGGTTTTATTAAATAAAAAGATTTATATATTGATAATACCATATGGTATTATTAGTAATACCATGTTAACAAAAACCCAATTAAAAATTATTGCATACCTAATTAATAATAAAAATAAACTTTTAGGAATAAGAGAATTAGCCAAAGAAATTTCTTGTGTATATTATTTAGTGCAAAGAAATATTCACCAACTTAAGGAAAAAAATATAATTAATATACAAAAAGCTGGAAAAACTAATCTAATCATCTTAAATCGAGAGGTAGATTATTTATATTTAGTTGAAGCAGAAAAGTTTAAGAGAGACTTATTTTATAAGAAATACCCTTCGCTTAAAATAATGCTTAAAAAAATAATTAAACAATCAAAATCTTCTTTTTTTATATTAATAGTATTTGGTTCATATGCAAAAGAACAGGTAAGAAAAGATTCTGATTTAGATTTATTAGTTATTGTACCTAATCAAAAACAGGCTGAAATAATTGAAAAAGTAATTTCCTCAATTGCGAGAATATCTCCAATTAAAATACATGAAACCATTATTACTGAAAAATCATTTGCTTTAATGTCTCAAAAAAAAGAATTAAATGTTGTTTTAGAAGCTAAAGACAAACACATCTTAATATATGGAAATGAACTATATTATAAATTAGCATAATAATGGATGAAAAAGAATTTGATAAAAAGGTAAAAGAAGCAGATACAATAATTAGCAGTTTAATAAGGGAAAATCGCATAGATAAGCTGTCAGAACAGGAAAAAACAAAGTTCGTTGATTTTTATAGAAAACAAGCTAATCTTTCCCTTATCGCAGCAGACTTATTATATAATATTTCCACAGAAAAATCATCTAAAGAATTTCATAGATTAGAGGAGGATTATGAATGTTTTTTGTGGGCGATTAATTCTTCTTATTATTCTATGTTTTATGCTATCCATGCTTTGCTTGCTTCTAAAGGCATAAGGATAGTGAACTACCACTACATAAATGAAGTGGCTTCTTGTTTCATAGACAATCCTTGAACCAAAGGCACAGAGGGATTATTCTCCACATAGGACAATTCCTGCCCTAATTTTAGTATGTTTTTTGCTGAATTGTAATCTCTATCTAAGACAAGACCACAATTTGCACATTCGTATGTTCTCTTATACAAAGGCATCTCTTGAAGACCACCACATTGAGAACACATTTTAGTTGTATTCTTTGGATTCACTTTTATTACTTGACAACCAGCACTCTCAGCCTTGAAGTCAAGCAGTTGAGCAAATTTACCCCAAGAAGCATCCACCATATTTCTTGCATTGAAATATTTTTGTTGAGACATTTGTTTTATATTCAAATCTTCCATAACTATAATCTTGCACCCTGTAATTAGTTTTGTTGTTAATTTATGCAAGAAATCTGCTCTTTGGTTCTTAATTTTCAGATGCAATTTTTCCAATCTTATTCTTGCTTTTTTCCTGTTATTGCTTCCTTTCTTTTTTCTTGATAACTCTTTATTTAAATGTTTTAATTTTTTAAGATTATGTTCTAAAATCTTTGGATTTTCAATTTTATTTCCATCGCTATCTACAAGATAATTATTTATTCCTAAATCAATTCCGATAACTTTAGTTCCACAAATAAGTTTTTTATTCTCATCTGTAATAATTATTGCATACCACTTATCAATTTCTTTTTTTATTTGAATTTGTTTTATATTCCCATTTACTTCTCTGTGAGTTTTTATTTTTATGTTTCCTATTTTAGAAAGATGTAATTTATTATTTTCTAAAGAATAACCACTTTGGTTATAATTTATCGTTTTGAACCAGTTTTTTCCTTTGAATCTTAATCTTCCAACTTTTTTATGATTTCCTTTCAAAACTCTTAATGCTGATAAATTAGAAAACAACCTATAACATTCGTATTGAAGTGTTTTAGAATAAACTTGTTTGAACTTTGGCTCACAGATTTTTAAGTCTGGTAAAATTGCCTGTATCATATTTCTATCTATAACTACCTGCTCATTTAATTCTCCGAGCATCAGATTATATGCCTGTCTACAAGTATCCAAGGCAAACTCTAACTTTTCTGTTTGTTCTTTGTTTGGATATAATCTAAATTTATTTGCTAACATTTTTTGGTTCTCCCTGACTTTCAACATATTTTTTTAGAATAAATAAAACAAGATTATTCATACTTCTTTGTTCTTTTTTAGCTATTTCTTCTAATTCTTTTTTCAATTCTTTATTTGGATATATTGATATTATTTCCATACATTATAATAATGTATTATGCTTTATATATCTTTCGGTTTTGTATCCACCACCTAAAGAAAGTGGACTTAAAACCGATTTAAGTTAACAAAACAAGGCATTCACAAAATAACTGCTCATGCTTTAGTATATTATTGTATAAAAAATAATTTCATTGCCAAAGAACTTTATGAACAATTTGTTGAAAATCAAAACCAAGCAGCAGAGTTGCTTAATCTTGAGGACTTTCAAAAGAAAGCAATGGATTTGACTACTAAATATTTTTATGAAGCTGACAAAAGATCAAGATTTACTTATGAAACAGAAAAAGAAATAAAACAAAGACACGCCAATACATCTTTACAAAGAGCAAAAGAATTCCTTAATGAAATAGAAAAAATTATTATGAAATAAATAGGTTAGGATATGTTTTTAACTCACTTTTCTGAAAGTAAGATTCCTAATCCAATTAAAATCAAACAAACTGAAGAAATTATCCTTAAAAGAATATTGTCATGTCTAAATAAAAGAGTCCAAACAGCAAATGTCAGAGAAATTATCATTAAAATAGAAATTATTAAACTTTTGGAGTTTCTTATTTTATGTTTCATCTTAATTAAAATAACTTGGGCTTAATAAAATTATTTATTCAAACAAAACTAAAACTTCTCAAACTATGTTTAGAATCAATATTCGTCAAATTTTCTTTCTTCTTTTGGAACTTTATCAGGTTCTTTTTCAATTTTTGCAAATGACGGGGTAACAATAATTATATTTTCTCCAAAACCTGCAATACTTCCTTCAAGAGCATCTGCTGTTTTTTTTATCTTTGAAACAGCCCTTTTTAATTCAATAGTATCTCTTTGCCTTAAAAGTTTTATATCAATAATAGCAATAGTATATCCTTCTCTTAAAGCACTAAGCACAGCAGTAACACCTTCATATTCTTTTAATACAAAAAGTTTAACCATAACTTTGTTTTCTTTTTCTTCTTGTTCTAAATCAATTTCAAGATAATCTGGGCTAATTGCTTCATCACCAACAGAACTTGAAAAAGCATCTCTTATTTTTTTAAATACCATACCAAATTTAACTTGCTAAGATTTATAAAGATTTCGCAACTTTTTTGTAATGTTTTATTTATTGACTGATTTTATAATTTCTTCTCTAAATTTTTCTAATTGTTCTTTTAAAGAGGATTCTTGCTTCTCCATTGTTTTGATTCTCAAATCCAACATCTTTTTTTTATCTTCTAATTCTTTTTTAGTGCTTGATTTGTCTGTTTTTATCATTAATTGTCCAATTATCTTAAATATTTCATCTCCTGCCTTTTCTATTTCTTTTAATGCAGAATTAGTTTCTGACAATTCCATTTGAAAAGCTTGTTTTTGAAGAATAAGGTTTTGAAGGTTTTGTTCTAGAAACTGCATTTCTTGAATTTTTTTGTTATCTGCCATTTTACTCTGTTTTCACTTTCTTTAATTTAGTTCTTGGCTTGTAGAATATCTTGCTTCCGCAATGAGGGCAAACAAATCTCTTGTCAAGACTAGTGCTAGTTACTTTTTTCCCACATTTGAAACATTTGTAGTTAGCCATTTTATTATTTAATTTACTCCTTTTATAAATTTATTCTTCTAAATGATATGTACCTGCAGCAAATTTTTTATTGCATTTTGAACATTTCCATATTCCTTTGGATAATCTTTTTGCTCCTAATTTTCCACAAAAAGGACATTTTTGCTTTACTCTTTGTTTAGATTCTACTTTAACTAATTTTGCCCTGACTTTTTTACCATATCTTGCGCCAAAACGTCCTGCTGATTTTGATTTTTTTGATTTTGTTGCCATATTTTATATTAGTAGATTAGAAATATTGTTTTTAAATTATTCTGTTAGTGAAAAGGAATAGGGTGTGGTGAGATAATCCATTTTAGGTGAAAATGGGGATGCCCGGATTTGAACCGGGGTCGCGAACTCCCAAAGCTCGAAGCCTAACCAGACTAGCCGACATCCCCCTACTTTAACCACCCAATTTTATTTATAAATTTATTGATATCAACTGATTTAATCTTAAATGCTACCATCTTAGTTCTCTCTCCATCTCTCTTCCTAAGATTTCCTTTCATTATCCAAATATTTGTTGTTTCTATTTTGAATCTTTTCAACATTTCTTTTAAAGAATTCATAAAACATACACAACCATCTAGCAATTTTTCAGATTTATTAAAATTAATTCTAATTGCTTCTGTATTTTTTGAATGTTTATATTTACTTCCCTCGCAATAGAAAATAATTTTTAAGTATTCTTTGGAGAATTCCTTATTCTCTTTTATCCATTTTGGAACATCAAAAGGGATAAGCATTTTATCTCCTGCTGGAACACCTAGGTCTTTTAAAAATAAAGTAATGATTTTATTGAAAACTTTATATCTAAAACAGATCCCATGGCCACTCCCTTCTCCATAAATACCTTTTAATCCAAATTTTTTATTGACTATCTTTTCTAACTCCTTTAACATCTTTAAATCATTTGAATAAAAATGGAACCCTTTAAGGTCTTTATATAAATGTCCATCTGCTGTTAGATATGCTATAAGGGTTACTAAATCTTTGTCTAATTTAAAAGCATTTTTTTGGAAATTGACTACTCTACGGTGTGTTAATTCTAATCCTGCTTTCTTTTTTGCTTCATTAAAAGAATTAAAATACGTGTAACATTTTTGGGCAAGGTTAGGTATTTCCCTTTTCCTAGGAGAATGTCCTAACTTTTCTGATTCTTTTTTTAGTTCATTTAATATTTCTTTTTGCTTATTATTCATTTAGAACCAATGTTACTCCATTACCCCTACAAAGAATTATTAATTTATAAAACTATTTCTTTTCTTCTTTCTCTTCTTTCTTTTCCTCAGAAGGTTTTTCTTCTGTGCCCTCTGCAGATTCCTCTTCTTTTTTCTCTGCTTCAGCTTTTTCAGCTTCTTTAGCTGCTTTTTCTTGTTTGATTATCTTTTCTTGCTCTTCTCTAACTTTTTCAAAATATTCCTTTAACTCTGCTTTTTTTTCCTCAGAAGTTTCTGTTATTTCTTCTTTGATTTCTTTATCATATTTTCCTTTATCAATTTCTTGTTCAACTTCTACTGCAGATTTATTCTCTATTAAAATTCCTAAACTTACACAGGTTCCAACAACTGATTTAACAGCTGCTTTAAGGTCCTTGGCTAATAAATTCTGAAGCTTTTTTTTGGCAACTGAAATTATTTGCTCTATTGAAGCATTTGCGACTTGAATTTTATTTTGTTCTCCAGAACCTTTTTCAATTCCTAATTCTTTTTTTAATAATTCTGAAACAGGTGGAGAAAAAACTTGAACATCAAATTCTTTTGTTGTAGGATTAACATCTAATTCGACTGGGACTTTTAATCCTTTCATATCTTTTGTAGCGTCGTTGATTTTGGAAATTATGTCACCCATATTCATGCCTAAAGGACCTAGTTTTTGACTAAGTACAGGTCCTGGTTTCATATTTCCTCCCTCAATTAAAAGTTTAATTATCATTTTATTTTATTGTATAAGCCAATTTACTTAATCCATTTATAGAAAAATAAAGATTATTTAACTTAAGAATTAATTTTGCTTCACGTTCTTTAGGAATCTCATTTGATAAACCTTCTTCTCTTAAAGTTTCATAATAGGTTAATTCTCCTTGTATACTCTCTACCCTTTTATTTAATCTTGCTAATCTTCTTCCAGCAATATAATCTATCAAACTATTCATCTTCGTCTTCTCCTTCTTCTCTTCTTATTACTTTAACATTATCTAATTTAATTGTAACTGGTAATGGAACAACTGCTCCAAGCAAACTTACAACTACTTCTGCTTTTTGTTTGTCAATTCTTAAAACTTTTGCTTTTTCTTTTTTAAATGGTTCTGAAAGAATTTCAACAAGATCTCCATTTTTAATTGTTATAGAAGTTGCAGAAGGTTCAATCATATTTTTTATTTCTTCATAACCAATTGTTTTTCCAATAATTCCTTTAACATATGGTAGATTAAAAACAGATTCTTCTGCTGAATCTCTGTCTTCTGCTTCTAAAAGAATATATCCTCTCAACCCATGTGGACGTGAAACAGAATATGCATTAATGTTTTTCTTTTCTATTCTTTCGGATATCATATCAACTGCTCTTTCTTCTTTGTTTGTTGTTACTTTAATAATAAATATCATTTTCTGTTTTGTTCCGACTACTCCTTAATTATCTAAGAAGCAGATGTTAATTTATAAAATTAGAGGTTTATAAATCTTACTTCCAATATTTTTTAGCAAGTTCTTTTAGATACTCTCTTTCTTTTTCTGATAATTTTGGAAAATACATTTTCCCAATAGTTTCTAATTTATTTTTTTCTTTTATCTTAAAATTTCGACATCCAATAACAACAGGTTCATCTTCTCCTTTCATAAAAGAATGCCATGCCATGAAAAAATATTTATTTTTTAATCTTCTTTTTAATTTTGTCCCCAGATAAATACCTTCTGATTCATAATCATAACAACTAAGAAGATATTTTTTACCAAATTTTATTTGTTCCATGAAAATTAAATTTAAATTAATTATATAAAAATTATTGCTTTCTAAGTCTATTGATAAGATGTTCAATTAATTTTTCTTCTAATCTGTTTAAACTTTTTGTTTTAGTATATTTTAAATGAACAATTCCTTCTTTAAAAGTCGATTTATTAACATTTCCGAGATATACTCTTACCCTATTTTTTCTAAATCCATAACTAAGAAAAGCATGCTTATTTGAAACTCTCTTATAAGTTTTTATCCCAAGATAAATTGCTTTGACAGGCTCGGCTTCTCTAATATTTAAAAGATATTCCTTATCTTTCTCAAACTTTACCATAATAAGAACCATTTATTTAATTATATAAAAATTATTGTTATTTAGCGAATGCTTTCATAACCATTGAAATAATAAATCCTAAAAGTCCTAAAATTACAATTCCAATTGCAGAAACTTTTGCAATTTGTTCAAACTCTTTTCTACTTGGCTTTTTTAAAGTATGCCAAACTCGTCTACATTTTATTAAAAATGATTTTGTTTTTGTTCCAAATGCCATACTTGAAAGAAATATCAAGGGTTTTTAAGTTTTATTCAAAGAACTCAATTCCTAATTCGTCTTCAATTTCACCATGCTTTATAGACTCTAAAGATTCGTCGTGCCCAAGAATTTGTGCACTTTTAACTCCTGTAACTATTAATAAAACTCTAATTGATTTTTCCATATCGTCTGCAATTTGAGCACCACCAATTAATTTAGCATTTGGGTCTAATCTCTCCCCTATTGTTTCAATTATTAATTTATACTCATCAAGACTCATGTCTGGCCCTCCAATTACATTTACTAAAGCTCCTGTTGCATTTGAAATGTCAACATCTAATAATGGATTTTGAATTGCTTTTTCAACTGATTCAATTGCCCTTTGAGCACTGTCTGATTCTCCCATTCCAATTAATGAAACCCCTCCATTAAGCATAACTGCTCTTACATCTGCAAAATCTAAATTAACAAGCCCGTTTGTTGTTACAAGTTCTGTTATTCCTTTAACTGAATTTGTCAAAATTTCGTCTGCAATTTTAAATGCTGTATGCAAGGGCAATTCAGGAGCTAATTCCAATAATTTATCATTTGGGATTACTATTAAAGTGTCTACAACAGCTTCCATTCTTTCTAAACCATCTGATGCATTTTCTAATCTTTTTCTTCCTTCAATTGTAAAAGGTAAAGTTACAACCCCTATTGTTAAGGCACCTTGCTTTTTTGCTAAACCTGCAACAACTGGAGCTGCTCCTGTACCTGTTCCTCCCCCTAAACCACATGTTATAAATATCATATCACTTCCTGACAACTTCTTTTTTATTTCTGATTCTGATTCTCTTGCTGCTTCTGCACCAACTTTTGGATTACTTCCTGCGCCTAAACCTTGAGTTAATTCTCTTCCAATAAGAATTTTTTTATCAGCATTAGTATATAATAAATCTTGAGCATCTGTGTTAATTGCAATAAGTTCTCCTCCTTTAATGCCAATTTCTCTCATTCTGCTCAAAGAATTTCCCCCTCCTCCTCCTATACCTACAACTTTTATCTTTGCTGTTTGCTTTTTTAATAATTCTGCTAATTCTTGATCAATAGACCTTAATTCTGGGGATAAATCAGAGGGTATTTCCTGAGAAGTCTCTCTTTCACCTGAAGAATAAATATCATCCATATCTAAAAGAGTTTGTGATGCTTTATAAGAATTATTGTGATTTTTTAGAATTATTACCTATCTCTTTAACCTCTAAATCTAAATCAAGAATCTCTTTGAATTTCTCTTTAAACATCTCAATAAATTGTTTCATTGGTTTTTCAACTTCTATTATTAGTTTTTTATCTTTTATTTCAAATTTTAAATCACTCTTAAAAAAGAATTCTATTAATGCTTTTGTTTTTTCATTTAAATCTTCAACTTTTCTTAAAACCTTTACTTTATACTCCACATCTTTTCCTGCAATAGGATTGTTAAAATCAACCAGTACTCTCCCGCCTGTAACTGTTAATATTTTACCTATTCTTCCATCAAAGTTAAACATAATTCCTGGAAGGGGGTTTATATTTTGTTCTGCAAATATCTTAATAGGCATCATTTGTACTAAACCAGCATCTCTCTTTCCAAAAGCCTTATCAGAAGTTAATTCAATTTTATACTCTCCAACTTCTTTTCCAATCAAAAAATCCTCGATGCCTTGCATGAACATTCCTTCTCCTAAAGAAAAAATAAATGGTTTTGGTTCTTCTTTTAAATCTCTTCCTTTTAAATCCTCTTTAATATTTGAATCAAAAATATCTCCTTCTTTTATTTTGGCTGTAAATTCTATTTCAATAAAATCTTTTTTCTTAAATGTCATCTAATTTCCTAATTAAAAATGTTTATAAATCTATTTTTTTTGAATGTATTATGGTTTTAAAGATTATTAATGCCACTGAAGTAAAAGTAGGGACGCACATAATTTATAATGAAATGCCTTGCACTGTTAAAAGCATAGATATTAGTAAAACAGGGAAACATGGACATGCAAAATGCAGGATAGAAGCAGTGGGGATGCTCACAGGGCAAAAAAAAGTTTTTGTTATACCAGGACATGATAAACTAGAGGTTCCGATGGTTAACAAAAGAAAGGGGCAAGTTTTATCTGTAGGGGATAAAATTAGTGTTATGGATTTAGAAAGTTTTGAAACTTTAGATGTTCCTTGCTCAGATGAAATTAAATCTCAATTAGAAGAAAATTCAAATGTAGAATATTGGGATATTGAAGGTAAAAAAATAATTAAGAGGAAAGTTTAACACAATGAAAATTAAAATTTTTAAGCAATTAAACTTCAGGGAAATTTAAAATATGGCAAAAATAAAAGAAGCACAAAATAGGATATTTAAGAATATGTTTGTCTGTAAAAAATGTCATACTAAAGTTAGATCTGACCCTCAAAAAATTCTAAAAGGAAAAGTTAAATGTAGAAAATGCAAGAAAAGTGCATTTCGTCCTTTAAAGAAAAAGTAAACTTTTTCAGTAATTCCAATTTAGGAAAAATTAAAATTGAACAAAAAATAGAGGTAAAATGAATTTAGCGGTTTATGACCTTACATTATTAGGAATCTTTGTAATCTTCTTAGCTGTGTTTTTATCTCGAAAAAAAAAGAATATTCAAAAACAAGGGCTTTTACTTTTATACAGAACTACATGGGGAATAAAACTTATTAATAATGTAGGGAGAAAATACAAAAAACTCTTAGAGAAATTAAGTTATGTTTCTATTGGCATGGGCTATCTTCTTATGGTTTGTATGGTTTATTTGTTTGGAAAAATTGTTTACATTTATATTACGAATTTACAATTAGTTCGGGCAATAGCAATTCCTCCTATAATGCCATTGATTCCTTACATTGACAAAATTGTCCCTAATTTGGGTCTTCCTCCTTTTTATTTTACATATTGGATTATTATAATTGCAATAATTGCTATCCCTCATGAGTTTGCTCATGGGATTTTTGCATCCCTTAAAAAAGTTAGAATTAAAAAAACTGGTTTTGGATTTTTCCCATTTTTTCTTCCAGTATTTTTAGCAGCTTTTGTTGAGCTAGATGAAAAAAACATGGAAAAGAAAAGTAAATTTTCTCAAATGGCTATATTATCTGCAGGAACTTTTGCAAATGTTCTTACTGCAATTTTCTTTTTTATAATTATGTGGCTATTCTTTTCATTATCATTTGCTCCAACAGGAATTATATTTAATGATTATGCTTATGATATTGTTGAAATAGCAGGGATTACAATGGTTAATGGTATATCTATTACAAATACAACATATGAAAAAATTTCTGATTTAACAAATGATGAAGGTTTAAATAAAATTCAAGCAGGTAATCGCAGTTATGTTGCTACAAAAGAATTTTTAGATGCTCAAGGAGAAATATATAATTATACTTTTTTATATTATGACTCTCCTGCAATAAATGCTGATTTAGACGGAGCAATAACAAATATTAATGATGTTAAAATTACAAGTTTTGAAGTTTTCCTAAATGAACTTTCAAAATATTCTCCTGGAGATGAAATTATTGTAAAAACTATTATTGGAGAAGAAATTAAAGAATATAAAATTGAATTAGGTGAAAATCCAAATGAAGAAGGCCCTGGTTATTTAGGGGTTGGATTTATTGATACAAGTAGATCAGGAATAATGGGAAAAATTATAGATTTTATATCTTTTAAAAAATTAAACATACATTATGAATCTAAGTTTGAAGTGGCTTGGTTTATTTACCACTTGCTATGGTGGCTTGTTTTAATTAGCTTTAGTGTTGCACTAATTAATATGCTTCCTGTGGGAATCTTTGACGGGGGCAGATTCTTTTATTTGACTATCTTAGCATTAACAAAAAGTAAAAAGAAAGCTGAGAAAACTTTTAAATTTGTAACTTGGTTTTTCTTATTTTTATTATTAGTGCTCATGGTTTTTTGGGCAATTAGCTTTTTCTAAA
>Ga0207997_1001088_pt1 | contig 14106 bp, 33 predicted proteins | sample AntAceMetag02UKN_FD_184777 | JGI IMG/M metagenome (GOLD analysis project Ga0207997, IMG submission 184777) | Saline lake microbial communities from Ace Lake, Antarctica - Antarctic Ace Lake Metagenome 02UKN (SPAdes) (version 2) | ecosystem: Environmental > Aquatic > Non-marine Saline and...
TTAAATAAGCGTGATGTGGTTTTGAATTGCTTTTTAAAGTTGCTTTTTTGGGTTAAACTGAATTAGTTAAATAAAAAGTGAGTAAAAAAATCTGAGAAGAAGAAAAAAGAGGACTAACAGCATATAAAGGGTAGTTTAAACCTGAAAATGCTTAATAACTATAAATAACTTATATTATGGCTTAAAAACCTTTTTTTAACTTTATTTTTAATTATAAACTAAACAAGTATTTTTTATGCTTGTTTAGGTAATTAAACAACAAAAAAAGGGTTAAAATGGAAAATAAAAAAGAATATGAGTTAAAAGCTGAAGAGCTTTTAAAAGAAATTACATTAAGCGATAAGTTAGATAAAAAAGCAATTAATGAAGTAAAAAGGGTTTTTTGTAAGCATTTACGAACAAATAACCATAAATTTAACGCATACACATTTCTAGGGTTCGTTAATGGTAAGTTAAAGAGAAAGGATTAAATTTTAACTTTATTTTAAGCTTTTAAGTGTAAAAAACGAATTAAATATAAAATGGAACAAATAAAAGAGTTATTCTTTAAAGATGTGTTTGTTGCTGGTCTATTTACTGAAAAGCTAAACATACTCGGTTTATTTACAACTAAGAACATAAATAACTTAGTTAAAATAAAAAATAACAATGATTTGACTACTTACGAGATGGAAAAAGCAATAAATAGCGTTTTTGAAGAATTAGAGCAAAAAAACTTGGATATAGGTTTATATCCTCCTTTAATTGCTTTAAACAACGAAACAACATTATTAAATGAATTTTAAGCTATTTAAACGATTTTAAGGAAGATTTCTTGAAATGACGATATGAATATATATTCATAAGCTACCTTTAATAGAAAAATGTATCCGATAGGCGTATCCGATAGGCATTTCTAAAATCTTTAAAATAACTTTAAAATAACTTTAAAATAACTTTAAAATAACTTTAAAATAACTTTAATTTAAAAAATTATGAAAAAAAGGTCTTTAAAGGGAAAAGAAAATGAAAAATAAAAAAGAAATTTTAGGATTTATAAAAGAAGATAAGGTCATAAGAGATATTGACTATTCAAAAGACGCAGTAAAAATTATGAAAAAAGAGCTTTTAAAGAGGGTTGAATAAAATGATAATAAAAGAGTTTGATGAGGACAATTTAACTATTGAAAACGATAGAGGGCATACTTTTGTTATTAGTTTTAAAGATAGAGAACTACTTATTCATTTTATACAGAAAGAAAAGATGGTTCATTTAGACGATTTTTATGGAACAAAAAGAAAATGGAAATTAAAAAAGAAATTTTAGGATTTATAAAAGAAGATAAGCTATTTCAGATTTTAAAAATATTATGGAGGATGTAAAATGAAAATAAAAATATTTGAAGGAAAAATGAGTGCGGAACAAGAAGCATTTGAATTAAACAGAATTGCTGCAATGATTTCAGAAGGTTATGTTAAAGGTGAAATAACTAATAAAGATTATCACGGATGGTGGACATTATGAAAGTAAGGGAATTACCTGAAGCAGTATTAGATTATTTAAGTAATTATGAATATAGAAAAAGATGGGCAGATGAAGATACTTATAGAAATATAGCAGAAGAATTAACTAAATTCGGATATTCTTTAAAAGATAAATCATGTATAGGAGATTATAATAGTTTACAAGGATATTTAGGATTGGAATTATTAAAAAAGGGGGAGAAAAATGAGACATTCAGAAGTAGCTAAAAGATTTGCATATGGACATACAAATGGAAAGGGTAGTAGAATGTTTATAGAGGGAGATACAATTTACTCTCATGGACACCACTTTCCTATTGCTAAAAGATTTAAGGGTGGCTACTTATTTAATACAAATGGCTATTCTAACTCTACTTCAAAACATAAAAGCTATGTGCTTAGGGTTTTGAGGGTTTTGGGGGGTAAGATAATTCATATAAAAAACTGTGACTTAGATTATTCAAAAGAACAATACCAAGACAATATAAAAGAAATTGAAAGAATTAAAGATACATTAACAAGAGCAAGAGTAAAACACATGATAAACTACCATAAAGATAAGATTGAATTTCTAAAAAAACAGAACGAATATCTTATGAAATATGCTATGGTAACTTCTATTTGTGAGGGAAATGAAAAATGGAATTAAGTAAAGAGCAAAAAGAGTTTATAAATAAAGTAAATCCTGAATTTGATTTAAGGATTAATTCAATAGAAAAGGATTTACTATTAGGACTATTAGAGAATACACAAGAGGAACTTTTAAAGCGAGATATGAACGATATAATGGAGTATGGCACAGATATTTTAGAAATGATTGAAAAGCTAAAAGGATTAAAGAGGGTTGAATAATGGCAGATTTTATACCATTAGAAGTAAATGGTTATGATTTAAAAGAAGCATATAATAGACTTAAAAATGCAGAAGTAGTTGAAAGCACAGAAATGACTTTAACATATCCTAAGTTTAAAGATGTTGTAGACATTGAAATTGGTGAAGATAATACTAAAAAGAGTATATTAAGACTTAAAGATGGTGGCTTTTGTGTAGTAAATAAGATATATAAGGTGACGAAATGAAAATATTAGAAATTGGCGACTTGCAAAAGAAACATATTAAATTATTGAAAGGGGTATAAAATGGTATATACAGATTTAAAAGAATTAAAACAGTTTCAAAATCAAAAAACAGGGAGTTTTATTTATTTAGACAAAGACGATAATACTATTTGTTATGATTACGAAGAAAATAAAGATTGGAAACTAACGAGGATTTTTGAAGTTAAAACTAAACATAGTGCTGAAGTTGAGGAAGAGGTGTAAAAATGGTAAAAGATAGTTGGATTGAACAATTAAATGAAAAATATAAGGGTATATCTATTGAGAATCGAGATAAAGCTAACGAGATAATTTTAGAATGTATTGATAAACTTAATAGATTAGCAAGAGAGGTGTAAAATGGAAATAGATATGATTAAAGTTTTAAGAGAGACGATAGAAGTGCAAAAGAAACATATTAAATTATTGAAAGGGGTATAAAATGGTATATACAGATTTAAAAGAATTAAAACAGTTTCAAAATCAAAAAATAATGTAAATGAAATATGGCATTATGGTTATCAAATTGACGAGGTATATTAAAATGGTATGGAAAATAAAAGGTAAAGGAAATGCAGTTATTAAAGTATTTGAAGACTTTTATGGGAATTTGTGGTTTGCAACTGAAGAATATAAAGACAATATTGGAAAGGAAAATGAATTATATTTTGGATATGTAAGATTATATAATATGCCAGAATTTGCAGAATGGGGAGATTTTAGTATAAAAGAAGTTAGAGAAGCAGTAGGGAAAAATAAAGTATGGGAAGTGCAAAAAAAGAATTGGAGTAATATAAACACATACGAAAAAGACCTATTAAACGAGGTAGGAAATGAAAATAAAATATGATGAAGCTGAAAGAAGATATAAAAAGGAATTAGCAGAAGATACTATTAATACGAAATCAACACCTCATTATAATAGTTTATTAAAATATATTGAAATGTTGAAAGATATGGGTTATGAGGTTGAAAAATGAAAGTAAAAGAAAGTATAAAAAAATTAAATAAAAAGGAGTGGGCAGAAATAAAAAGAGAAGCACAAGAAGATAAAGAAGTTGATAAAGAAAACTATGCGGAGGTGAAAGAATAAAATGGAATATCAATTTACATATTTTGATGAAGAAGATAACAATATGGAACATACGATTTTAATAAATGCTAAAACAGATAAAGAAGCAATAAAAAAGCTAGATGTAGAAACTTCTCAACAAATATTTAGTTGTATTAGAGGAGATGGAAAAACATTTACAGATGAAGATTTTTAAGTTTAGAGGTGAAAGAGTAAAATGGTAAGTAAATTATATGCTAAAGGAATAAAAGATTTATTGAGTAAATTAGAACACGAACATTTGTTATATAATCAAAATGTAAGTAACTATAAAGAAGATGGTGAAGAAGATTTTGAAATTTGGTTAAATTGGCAAGTAAAACAATTTCTAAAAGAGAAAGAGTAAAGATGGAATATAAAAATGTAATCGAACATATTGATAAATTAATAAGAGAAGTTAACGATGAAAGGATTAAATCGTTAAAGAACACTATTGATTATCAAGAACAAAGAATCGAATTATTAAAGAAACAAATTGAATTATTAAAGGCAAAATTGCCTTAATTGAAAGACAAGAAGAGGTAAAAAAATGAAAGTAAAAGAAGATTTAGAAAAGAAAGTAAAAACTCAATTATTAGTTAGTAAAGAGAACAAACTAATAGACGCAAGAACTTATGAGATAGTTGGATACCTAAAAAAAGGTAAGGAGTATTTCTATAAATAATATTCATAAACGAGGTAGGAAATGAAAAATAAAGAACTTGATATAAATATGTTAGAGGAACTTATGGAATTAGGGTTATCTCTAAAAGAAGTAAAAGAAATTAAAAACGAGGTAGGAAAATGGGATTTAATAAAACATTAGAGTTAGGTAATTTAGAATTAGATATAAAAGGCGAAACATTGAAAGAAGAAAGTAGAAAGATAAACGGACATTACTATTGTGAGAAATGTAACAGCAGGATTAAACGAGTAAACTATTGTGATAATTGTGATAGTGTAGTAGGAACAATAAGAAAAATAGTGAACTCCGAAGGCGTAGAAATAGACGATACAGAATATAAACAGAATTTAATTAATCCAAAAGAAATTATAGGGTTTAATCCAATAAGTAGAGATGACTTAGGACTTCTTAAAATAGAAAAATTATATATTTTATCTCCGAACACGGACACCGAAGGGTTTAATCTATTATTCAATAGCTTATCTTTGAATAACTTAGGATTACCTATAAAATTCAGATACAACGCAAACAGCTACGAGCAAAACGGCTATATATTAGTAGAACACGGATATATGGTTTTAAAACTAATCGTAGAACAAACAATAGCTAAAGATTTTGAGAAGTTTAAAAGTTATGACGTAAATACAGAAGTTTTGAAAGAATTTAAAGGGATTTTAGATAGTTTAGAGAAGTTAGACAACAAAGAAAGTTACTTAGAGGAATTAAAATTGCTCAAAGAGAAGAAACAAAGAACGAAAGAACACAAAAAAGGATTATTAGAGCAATTAAAAGCAAAAGAAACTATAAAAGTAAAAGTAAAAACGAGGTAGAAATGATACAAGAAGATGATATTGAAGCTATGATTGAAATTTTAGAAAATTGTGGCTATAAAGTAATAGAGGGATAAGATGAACTTTGAATTATGTAAACCTATTGATGATATTGGTAAGTTAAAATTAGATAAATATATTTGTGAAGAGAAAAAAGACGGAACGAGAACATTTATGTTTATTGATAACTATAAAGTTACTAAATTACTCAATAGAAGTAACTACAATGATTTAGAGGTGTACTCTCACTTTAAAGAGATAGAACTTCCAATAAATCAAGCAGTTTTAGATGGTGAGATGGTTGTAATTAAGGACAATAAAACACAATTAAATTGGTTACAACAAAGAGAGAATTGGAAGAAAGCTATTTTTATTGTATTTGATATTTTAGAGATTGATAATAAGGATTTGAGAGATTTGCCATTAATAGATAGGAAGAAATATTTAGAGAAAATAAAGAGTAAGCATATTTCTATAATAGATTACTCCAACGACTTCTCTACTTTATGGAAGAAAGTTGTAGCAGAAGATAGAGAGGGTGTTGTTTTGAAGTTAAAGAACTCCAAATATATAGGTTATAGAAGTGGAAATTGGTTAAAATATAAAAATTGGAAAGAAACCACCTTAGAGTTTAAAGATTATGAAGAAAACGATAAAGGGATTACATTATTTAATGATAAACACAGAGTAGCAATTAATGGAGTTAAAAGTGCCGAAGTTAGGCATATTATAGAGAAAAAGGGTAGGGTAAATGTAGAAATAAGCTATTTAAGGCAAACTGAAACAGGGCATTATTTACAGCCACGTTTTAAAGAGGTTAAAGAAAATGAAAGTAGGAATTGATGAATTAGGTAAACTATTGGACCAATACTACCAAAAGAAGAAAGCATTAATCATTACAGGAACTTTTGGTATTGGGAAGTCAGCAGTTATTAGAGATAAGGCAAAAGAAATAGCCATAAAAAAGAATAAAGCATTTAGAGAATGGAATAAGCTAAGCAAAAAAGAAAGACGAGAAGTTATAGGTAATCCTGAAAGATACTTTGTTTTGATAGATATTAGACTTGCAGAATGGGATAGCTCAGATATAAAAGGATTACCAGATTTCAACGAAGGGGGAGATAGTATTAAGTGGAAAATTCCAGATTGGGCAGAATTTATTACTTTAGAGGGAAGTGATGGTTTTGTTTTCTTTGATGAACTTAACTTAGGAAGTCCGTTAGTAATTTCAAGTGTCTATAAGATACTATATGACCGAGAGATTTCAGATAGAGCAATAAATGATAATTGGCTTGTCTTAGGGGCAGGAAATTTAGATAGTGATAGAGCATTTACACATACGTTACCTGCACCTGTAAAAGATAGAGGGGGAGAAGTTGAGTTAATGCCTCCAAATGATGACGAGTGGGTTGATTGGGCTATTAATAATAAAATTGATAGTAAAATTATCGGCTTTATTAAATTTAGTCCTGATAACTTACATAACATAGATTTTGACTCTAACCAAAAATTCACTACACATAGAGGTTGGGAGAGAGTAAGTAATTTAATAGACGGAATAACGAATAATTATGACTTGCTTACATTAGTAACTTGTAGTGCTATTGGAGAGGGTATTGGAAGAAAATTTGTAGCTTTCTGTAAGATTGAAGAAAGTATGAATTTAGAAGATGTAATCAAAAATCCTCAAAAGCTGAAAGAGATTAAAGATATAGATGTAAGATACTTTTTAGTTACTTCCGTTGCTGAAAGGACAAGAAGCGATAATGAAAGAAAAATACCTTTCAGTAAGATTATGGAAATATCTAAAGTATTAGACGAGGACAAGAAAGCAGAATTTGTAGCTTTATTATGGAAAATGTCTTCGGCTTATTCAGATACATTCAAAGAGGACTTTATGAAATGCACAGATAAGACCATTGAAAAGTATAGTAAATATATATTATGAGGGAAAAATGAAAATAGAAGCTGATAAGATAATAAGTGCAAGTAGCGTAATAGAATTAGAAACGTATCTCCTCAAAGAGATTAAGATTACTGCCATGCCTGTTATTAATATGTATAATGTGATTTCGTCTTTATTTAGTAACACCTTTTATACTGTTATGTATAAAGACGATGAAAATATTATACTTAAAGAATATTCAGACGATAACTACCATACGGATTACTACAAATTACTAAAGACAAACCACTTTGATATGGGGGATATTATATTAAGCTACAACGATTACTTTATTTCTATTGATAAAGGATTATTTGATAACAGTAAATTATCGTTTTGGTCGAATATTATTTCAGAACTAACTACTCTAAAGACATTTACATATCTCGGACTTAATAGTTTTATTATGGACAACTTCGATTATTCAAACGATAAGATTGATGAGAAGTTTATTACGGATAGAATTGAAAAACTAAGGGACGAGATTAAAGAAAATAAGAAATCAGTAGAAGACGACAATGAAGTTAAGATTATTACCAAAAACAGCGTTAAGATGAGATACGAAGAAGATAGTATTGGAAAAAAGGGAGTTTTTGGTGAATTATATATAGAAGTAACGAATAATATAATTAAAGCAGGTGGATTTACTCTTGAATTAACCGACGATGTTAGTAAACAGATACCTTTTGAGGCGTGGGATGGATTTGGGGGGCGGAACTTGGAGAAAGTGGAGAAATATCTTATTACAAACAAGTTGCCATACACAAAAATAATAGATGAATATAGTGGAAAAAGAGAATATACGGTTAAATACGTAGGTGATATGCCAACAATAAATGGTGTAACAATTCCTAAAAGTAAAAGGACGTATATATTTGGAAAAGTAGACAACAGTTATTCTGAAGAAAAACTAAAACAGATGAAGAGATTATCTCAGATTAAGATTACAGTAACTAAGTTAGATAATATTGAAGTAAATAGGAAAAAAGAGAATATTAAAATTCCTATGAAAATAGATTTAGTAGATGACTCCAACTTTGATGTTGAGTTATTTGGAAAGAGATTAACTCTATCTTGGAGATATATAAAAGAATTATTTGTTTATGGAAGAAGCACATGGAGTTCGTTAAATAGTAGCAAACTTCTTAGGTTAAGCAAGGAATTTGGGCTTTCTAAACAGGAAACTTTTGACTATCTTAAGAAAGCACTAATGCTACAAAAATTGGAGGGAGAAAATGAAAGCAATTGATAAAATAACAAGAGCAAAAATTCAGATACAAAGGAAAAACTCTTTCTTTGCTTATCTTTCTTTATATTTGAAAGTTAAGCAAGATAAGAATGGTATATTACCTAAAGGGGCAGGGGTAGGAGTAAATGCAAGAGGTGACTTATATTTTTCAGAAGAGTTTATAGATGGATTGACTAATGATGAAACAGAAGCAGTAATCTTACATGAACTACTCCACGTTTCGTTTGAGCATTTACTACGATTAAAGAGCAAAGATAGATTTACTTGGAATATAGCAACAGATATAGTAGTAAATCAAATAATAAAGGACAATAATTACACATTACCTAAAGGTAGTATCGTAAGTAGCAGTAATGACGCAATAGAGATTTTTGGAAAAACAATAGATAAGTGTGATGAGAAACTTGCAGAAGAGATTTACGAAGAAATAGGTGAAGATAACAGCGATAGTGATAATAAGGATAGTGATGGTAGTGGTGGTAGTAATAGTGATGATGGTAGCGATAGTAGAGATTTAGGACCGAAAGGTTGGGACGAACACAGATATGAGAAACTTTCGGAAGCAGAAACTAGGAAGTTAACAAAGGAGTGGAACGATAAGACACAGGAAGCACTTACTCTAAGTAAAATGAAAGGTGACATACCTGCGGGATTAGAAAAACTTTATGATAAACTGCATAAAGAAGAAGTTAATTGGAAAGCACTACTTTCAAGATACATAACACAAGAGATACCATATAATCACACTTATGCAAAAGCACATAAGAAATCTCGGAGTGTTGGGATTTACCTACCTGCTGAATTAAAAGAGAGAATTGATATTGTTGTTGGTATTGATACTTCAGGAAGTATTGGAGAAACTGAATTAACTGACTTTCTAAGTGAGATTATAGGAATTGCTAAAGGATATAGTAACAGACTAAATATGCGACTATTAACTCATGACGTAGACGTTCAAGATGACTACTTAATAGAAAACGGAAATATAGAAAAGATAATGAAAATAAAGATAAACGGAGGTGGAGGGACGTCCCATAAAGTTATATTTGATTACATTAGAGATAAATTACCTGAGAGTAAGTGTGTGATATTCTTAACAGACGGATATTCTGATATTAATGAAATTAAGTTTGAAGAGTATCCTTTCAATAAGATATTCGTAGTAACTTCTGATGGTGATGAAAATCAAATAAAAGGCGAAGCAGAAATTATTAAATTAAGAGGTAAAAATGGAAGATAAGAAATTCAATGAGAAACTAAAAGGGTTACGTAATAAGAGATTTGATGTAGATATGGATAAAATAATAAAAGCATTTAGAAAAGAGAACTGGACTTATTTCAAGAAAGTATATGGTGTACTTCCTGAAAGTTGCTCTCAAGCTGAGGCAATATTACAAAAGAGGTTAAAGGTAAAATGGTAAACAAAAGAAAAATAGATGAAGATGATTTGGAGGAAAAAAATGAAAATAAACGAAGGAATAGAAAATCTTGATGAGAAACTGCTTTTTGAACGAACAGCACAGCTATCTATGGATATGACGCATACTGCTAAGCAACACATGAAAGCAATACTAAAAAGACAAGCATATAATGAATTAAAACCAACAGAAGAAAACTTGGAATATTCATTAGCTATATTCAATGTGGGAAGTTTAGCTGATAAGATTAACGATTTGTCTAATGATTTAACTGAAAAATACTTCCCCAAATATGAGGTAGAAAATGGCAAAAGATAGAAAACCAAAGAATAAAATAGAAGTGGAATTTCGGTCTAAAGGTTGGTTAGACCCTAAAGGTATTTGTGATTTTGAAATCGAGATAAAGAAACAAGCTAAGAAAGAAACTGCTCAAGAACTTCTTAAACGGATTATTGAATTAAATGATGAACAGAACGTATTTAATGGTCAGTATATTTTAACTGCTGAAGATGTTCAAGATGTAATTAGATTCTATTATTGGTGAATATAAAATGGAGGGAGAAAATGAAAGCAATTAATTGGAGACAAAGCTACGTAATTGTAAGAGATATAAAAGAAAAGATAACATTTAATCCAAAAGGACGAGATTGGTATTCTTATGTGAGAAGCTTGTTTGATTATGAGGTTCTTAATAACTCTCAATTTGAGAGTATAGTTACTCACTTGAAAAATCTCAACAATGATAAGATAGAGATTAAACTAAAATATAATGTTAGTGAAGAAGAAAAGAAGAGATTAATTGATACAATTTTAGAAAACTTGGATACTAAGAAGTTGATTGATTATATTGCGAGGGGAGAAAATGGAAATTAAAAAAGAAGTATTAGAAGTAATCAGAAAAGATAAATATATATCTTTAATCTTGGCTCTGAATGAGGAATTACGGTTAGATATTGATAAACTCAATGCTAGGATAGACAGGTTAAGTGTTTACAAGAATTTTGCAACTGTTAAGGATACGACTTACGCCAGTAAGATAAGACGGTATTTAAAAGATAATAAACAATCAGCACACACTCCTGCTGAAATCGCAAGAAAGCTAAAGATAGAACGAAATACTGTTGATGGTGATATGCGTTATATGGCTAAACGTGGCGAGGCTAGAAGAACAAAGATAGGGGGTAAGTCATATTACCAATGGAAATAAAAGAAGAAGTTAAAGAAATTATCCATAACTATCAGAAGACTAAAATTATGAATAACTATCAGAAGACTAAAAGAAGTATCTTGAAAAACGCTGATTTTAAAATATGGTATGACTTTGTAGGATACCTTAGAGGATATACTGTTCTTTTCAATTTCACGTCTGAAGAAGGGTGCAAAAAAGATTTTAAGAAATTGGGAATTGATAGTGAGAACTTTCTCTTTTTCAGCATTGATAATACCTATTCAGCAGTTCTCGGTCACCAAGGAGGTACAGCAATTTTAATCCCTAAAGGTATCTGGGTTAAGCTAGGACTATTAGGTATATCGTCCCCTGATAATGAATCTATTTGGGATTTTAATCCCTAAAGATATATGGGCTAAGCTAGGACTATTAGGTATAGCATCAGAGGTTTTTCCTAACTACTAATTTAGTATTAATTAGTATTAAATTAGTATTTAAGATATTCTTAGAAAGCTATATAAATTAACAGGAACTCTAGGTTTTAATGGATTTAGAAAAACGATATGAAAAATTGATTGGATATGTTGAAGTACTATTAAATGGTAAAATCTCTTCTTTGTTCGTACTAGGAAAAGCAGGGATAGGGAAAAGCTATCACGTCATGAAAACACTAAAAGAAAATGATATTTCATATATAAAAATAGCAGGTCATATAACTCCAATTAAATTATACAATACGTTATTTGAAGCTGAAAACAATGATACTGAAGTTATTGTATTTGACGATACTTATTCAATCATGAAATCTGAGGAATCTGTATCTATCCTTATGGCTTGTTTGTGGGCTATCGACGGGCTAAGGACAGTAACGTGGCTTTCTAACTCTAAATACCTTACTTCACCAGAGGCATTCCAATTCACTAAAAAGGTCATATTAATTCAAAATAGCATACCTAAAGGCTCATCTCTATATGCTTTACTTGATAGGGCATATACATACACTCTTTCATTCAATTATGAGGACCTTATAGACATAATGTATGAAATAGCAAAGCATCCAAGTCCAACTCTTTCTCCAGAAAAAAGAAAGAAACTTGTTGAATTCATTTCTAAACATTCAGGTCCTGGAACTAAAATCAGTCTTAGAAATCAAAATCGTTTAGAAGACCTTTTCACTTATCACAAAAATTGGAGGTTACTAGGTTTAGAAGAGCTAAAAGTAAATCAATATGTTATTGATTTATTAAAGAAACATAAAACCGTTAAGGAAGCTGAAGAAGAGTTTGTTAAGAACATTGGTTGTAGGAGAACTTTTTATAATCTTAAAAAATCGGCTAAGGTCTAATCTATATTTTCAGTTATAGTTAAAACTAATTATATTAAGCATTTTAATTCACCCTAAAAAAAGGTATCGGCTAAGCAAGTGCAAGGGTATCAAAAAGCGAAAGGCTGTCGGTCTAAGCAAGTTTTTTTGGATTTTCAACATTTTGCACTAATTTTTCTTAAAAGCACTGTCGGTCTAAGCAAGTGCAAAAAAGTGCAAGTTTTCCACAAGCACACATTCTTTCGAAACCTTTATAAATAAGTGATTGTCAGTTTGAATTGGTGAAAAAGAAAATGAATGAAAAATATAACAAGCTAAGAGCTGAAGCATTAACCAAAGCACAAGAAGACTTAGGTATAAACGCAGCAATAGATGTAATGTTTGAGTTTTATTCTGACATAGGTGCTAAAAAAGTTAAAAAGAGCAAGGGCTTCGGTGTTTGCGAGAACTACGATTCTGGCGGATTCTAATTTAAAATGAGGTAGAAATGAAAAATAATAAAAAATGCGATAATTGTGATAATGTTATCACTGGCGGTGAATACCGTATCGGTGAACTACACTTGTGTTACAGGTGTTATACTGCACTTAAGCGACACGCCTTTAACAACAAAGATGTAAACTGGACAGACGAAGATGAAAAGCTATACAAGACACTTCAGTCTCCTGAAGAGAAAAGAGAATACTCTGCAATTGAAATTAGGAAACAGATTAACCAAGCTAAGCAAAGTCTTTTTAATAAATTCTTAGAGAACTGCAAACGTATGAAAGGCAGGAAGAATGGTGAAACTGTAAGCCATATGGCTAAAGTATATTTAGGTTCAGATAATGATAAAAATTCAATTAAAATCCGAACATGGTTAAATAAAGCTAGAAAAAAAGGTATCCCTATTTTTGTGTATAATGGATTACACTATATACCAACGAAAAAAGAAGAAGGGGAATCAATCCAAAGAAGATATTGGAAATATAAAAATTGGAATAATAATTCTTATGTAAGAGCAATCAAACTATTAAAAATTATTCCAAACTTTACGGAATTGACGATAACTAAAATCAGAAAGTTTCTTAAAAATGAAGAAAGTGTAGAAAAAGTTAAAGTAAAAGTAAAAGAGGTTGAAGAAAATGAAAGTTAAAGAAATTGAATTAAATGAGATTAGAGCTAACCCTTTACAACCAAGACAGGATTTCGATAGGGAAAAATTGCAAGAACTTGCTAATTCTATAAAAGAATCTGAACTATTGCAACCTATTGTGGTTAGACCTAATGGTGAAGGTTATGAGATTGTTGCTGGGGAAAGACGGTTTAAGTCTTTTCAGATATTGAAGAAAGAAAGCATTCCATGTATTATTCTGGATATAAAAGACGACTTTGAAGCACTAGAGAAAAGCACCATAGAGAACTTGCAAAGAGCTAATTTAACTTCTGTTGAAAAAGAGAATGTAATTTATGAACTTTGGAAAAGTGGCAAATATAAAACGAAGGGAATATTAGCTGAGAAATTAGGAATAAGCCAATCACGAATTAGTGCATTGATAGATGCTAAAGAATTTAGGGAAAAATTAGAACCTGGAACTAAAGTATCTAGTAAGAGTATCATCGGGACACGTGGGCTACTTGAAGAAGATAGAAAGGAAATGTTAAAGGACATTGACGAAGGTAACTTAAGTCCTTCAGCAGTAGAAAGAGAAGTCAAAATAAGAAAATTGATGGAGAATGAACCAATAAAGATAAAAAAACTACCTTTTGAACCCTCAGATTATGTCACTGAATTAATTACGCGGATAAGCAGAGTAA